>Ga0187827_10001054_pt1 | contig 41517 bp, 26 predicted proteins | sample ETNtaG_39_FD_167969 | JGI IMG/M metagenome (GOLD analysis project Ga0187827, IMG submission 167969) | Marine microbial and viral communities from oxygen minimum zone, Eastern Pacific Ocean - ETNP2014_SV_150_PacBio MetaG (Illumina Assembly) | ecosystem: Environmental > Aquatic > Marine > Hypoxic...
CTCGCTGCCATCCTTGAATCGCCGGTGAATGGGCCGAGGAGCGATCATGTAAGGCTTTGACTCGTCCTTCAGATCGATCCACTCATGGCCGTCCGGACCGTGCCCGCATGCCCAGGCACGACAGCCTCCCTTTCCGGGAGACTGCCACAGAGTCGGCTGCCCCTTCTGCCAGGGGATCAGATATCGTGCAGGTGGATGGACCTCGTAATGAAATGTCCGAGTCATGTCGCCGCCAAGAAGCGCTGTTTCACAGCCGGACAGGGCTAGATCGAAATTCAATCGCATCAGATCGATTGGGGTATGCGCCCTGTCATGGAACAGACCGGCAAGGACTTCGCCCTCACCCTCACGTGCAGGGTCCGGAACTTCGACCAGATCGTAACCGGGATTGATCAGACCCCATTCCACTCTGACCCATGGAACGCCCGCGGCAACAGTTATCCGGGCGGTGAAATCGAGGAGCTTCCCGGATCCGTCGTTCCCTGATGCCAAACTTCCTCTCAACCGGATGATGGCTTTGACCGGTCCGATCTGTTCGATTTCCAGTTCCTGAAGGGGGAGAAACTTCGCCTTGGCTAGTTTTGCCTGCCCTGCCTTCCGCGCCTGTCCATCAACGCCATGCAGTATCGCCTGGCCTTTGAATTTGAGATTTTCAAGCAGACGAAAGTTCTTCCTCCCCAAGTCGAACGTCAGAACTCCGTTCCTCACGCTGAGGCCGTCTACAGTCTTGTCAACTTTCAACAGAGCGGCTGGCCGCGGACGATTTGCCGCTTCATCACCAGTGACCACAACAAGAGCAACTTGTTCTTGTTGTGGAATCGTGGCAATCGTATCCATTTGATGCTTCCGTCCGGCCATGTACTTAGCGGGCGAGTCTGGCAAGGTACCTGAGCCCCATCGATGGAGACCTCGATCGTCTGATCGGAACGAAGTGCTCCTCTTGAAAAAGGTACTCCAACGGAAATGAGCGCATCCGGTCTCTCACACCCGACGACGTCACAGACAGAGACAAGAATTCGACCCTTCGTCATTGGCGGAATGTCCTCAGCAGGTGATTCAGCAGTAGAGATGGACAAGTAGATGAACAGAGACGCGATGATCGGAGAGAGCCCGCAGGATTTCATCATGGCTGTTTAAACTTGGTGCAACCTGCCAAACTGTCGAAAAGAATGGCAAAGATGATGAAATCAATGAACGGAGCACGACCTCCCCGCATCATTTCATCTTTCAATTATCCAATATACTGTAACCGGAATGGATATCGAAGGGCACCCCTGCGACTCGTGTCAAGAGTTGCATGTATTGAGGTCGCTTACCGCATGCCGCCTTGATGGCCGGGAAAGATCTTTGCCAGGACACCTTTCCTGCGCCTGGATGACAGAATTGGGGACCTTCCAACACTGCCTTGGCAGCGGGAACCCAGGGCCATCAAACTTGGAAGATTCCGATTGCCATCCCTGATTGCTCAGAGTAACTCGAGGCTACCCTCCCATTGAAATGACTCCAATGCGGCCCAATTCAGGGCACAAGAACATGGTCTCTGAACACGAGCGGGACATCACTGCCAGTCTCTGTCGAAAGAGCAGGCCTGACTTCCCAACTTCTTCTGGTCTGTTTGCTGAAGACGATCCACCAGAAAAAGAAAAGCGTCGTAGCACAGATTGCTCCTCTTATGGACCATTCCGGCAAAAATCCAGTTAGATCAATAAGCATTCCGTCACCTGGAAAAATACCAAAACCGAACAAGGCCGGTATTCTGAACCAATAGTAACAGGAAACCGCTGCAGCAGAGAAAATCGAAACTAGGATTCTCTCCTGAAAAAGTGCCCTTAATATCAAGAATAAAACGATTGTGGCAAGAAGGCCCAATATGGGCAGCTTATAAATAAAAACAAGCTGTTCGATGCCTGTTATTCCAGGATAATCGGGAACTTGAAACCATCCCCAGACAAATCCAGGAAAGCCGCCCGCCATAATAAGTCCAGCTATTCTGTGATAATTAGTTCTCTTTGTAGAAAGGGGATTGATACTGGGAGTTGTATCGGGACATGGAGCTACACAACGGTGACATTCATCGCAGTGGGCGTTGAGTAACGACAGCCTATTGTTTATCCCATATAGTTTTTCTACCGGATGAACTGGACATAAACCTGAGCACCATGCGCTCTTCCATTCAAAGAGCGAGCCGGCAAACACTGCAACGACTACCAGGGACACGATTAATATAGCTGTAGCCAAGCCATTCATATCAAATATAGCATGGCGTAAAGGCACAATCAGGAGTAATGCAATTACGGCAATCAAGTTTAATTTACCCGTCTGTGCAAAGGCTAGTCTTTTTCTTTTCGACAAACCCATGTGCCTTGGGAACAACGCGGTTGATGCCATGGGACAGATGTTCCTCCACGCTCCGACCGCAATAACCAGGAGTGCTGGAGCAACAGGAATCAGCACATTCCAGAATAGGTGAATTCCAACCGTTGGATAGAATATTAAATTGAAGAGAATAAAAGCCCCTGCAAGCCAGACCAAAATTTGAACTATACGCCAGATTGGAATTGTACGTGGAGATAGCTGGTCTCCTGATTTCAGGTTGAAACGGGTCATAATATTTTCAGCACGACGCAGTATAGAAACGGAGCTTATAGCCACATTTCGGCAGTATAGGCACCATTGATTTTGTAATTATTCAGGAACATTCCTTTTACATCTTTTGTACACTTACACATATCTTGCCGCGAGCGCGAATGCGATCACGGGTTGTCAATTCCTGTCAAGATTCAATACTACCGCATTCGGCTTCAACGGAATTCTCAGTCTATAAACCCAGTTTCAGCCGACCTTTTCCGCGTGAAATCCTGACGACCTGAGTCTTCTTTCCCTGCACTTTACTCCAACAGACAAATCTCCAGATCAATGCCCTCACCTGTAACCCAAGGCTGGTGGATATCGAATGGCGACTCCCCTTCAACGGATCTGAATGCAGCGGTCAGACAGATCTCCGAACCATTAACCGTGGTCAACAGCAACGGTCAGCTTGCTTTCGGCCGTGGTGGCATTTCTTCGTTAGGCGGCGAAGACCCGGGCAATGGCGCGCTCCCAATCAAAGCTTACGTCCCTGCCTGCCCTGTCGAACAATTCGGCGATCCGTCTTTCTGCGCTGACCATGGCATCAGATACCCCTGTTTCGCGGGGGCCATGGCTAACGGGATCAGCTCGGCGGACATTGTCGAATCCATGAGCAGAGCCGGGATGCTCGGTTTCTACGGTTCGGCAGGTTTGCCGCCGACACAAGTCGAAGAGGAGATCGATCGTATCCAATCCAATCTCGGTGATGGTCCCTATGGCTTCAATCTCATCCATAGTCCGAATGTGCGGGGTCTGGAAGACGACATCGTGGACCTCTATCTGAGGAAGGGGGTCAAGCTTGTCAGCGCGTCCGCTTACCTGGGCTTGACGCGAGCGGTAGTGCGGTATCGTATGCACGGGATTCATCGTGACGAACAGGGCCGCGTAGTAACTCCGAATCGGATTATTGCCAAGGTCTCTCGAACGGAGGTGGCAACGCGGTTTATGTCACCTCCTCCTGATAAGTTCCTAAAGTCGCTTGTAGAATCTGGGGATATCACTTCTGAACAGGCAGAGATGGCTGTGGAGATCCCGATGGCGCAGGACTTCACGGCTGAGGCGGATTCCGGAGGGCACACGGACAACAGACCGGCGGCGGGGCTTGTCCCTACCATGCTCGCCTTGCGGGATCAGATGCAGGCGGAATTCAACTATCAACAGCAGCTCAGGGTCGGCGCTGCCGGAGGAATCTCTACTCCATCGAGCGCGGCCGCGGCGTTTGCCATGGGAGCGGCATTCATCGTTACAGGATCGGTCAATCAGGCGTGTGTGGAATCCGGCTCTGCCGATCGTGTCAGGCAGATGCTCGCGGAGGCAGGTCAGGCGGATATCACCATGGCGCCGGCTGCGGACATGTTTGAGATGGGGGTCAAGGTACAGGTGTTGAAGCGGGGGACGATGTTCGCCATGCGCGGGCATAAGCTGTATGAGATCTATCGATCGTGTGAGAGTATCGAAGATATTCTGCCGGCCGATCGAGCGATGCTTGAGAAGACAGTTTTCAAGGCATCGCTCGATGAGATCTGGTCACAGACGCGTGAGTTTTTTGAGGGGCGTGATCCGTCTCAAATACAACGGGCGGAACAGGATCCCAAGCATAAAATGTCGCTCGTCTTCCGGTGGTATCTCGGTCAGTCGTCACGATGGGCAAACGCTGGAGAGCCCACACGGCAAATCGATTATCAGGTCTGGTGCGGGCCCGCGATGGGCGCTTTCAACGAGTGGGTTAAAGGCTCATTTCTGGAAGAACCAGCCAATCGGAAGGTCGTTACAGTCGCCATGAACATCCTCTACGGCGCGGCCGTCATGAATCGCCTCCATTCCCTCGCTAATCAGGGCGTGAGGCTGTCCACCCGTATCGAGCCGCTGCCCCTTGAGGAGATTCAGGTCATGGTTAATGGTTGATGGTTGCTGCATCCATCCCCATCAACCATCAACCGTCAAGAATCAACCATGTCTTCATCTGTCGCCATCATCGGCATCGGCTGCATGTTCCCCAAGGCGGAGGGACTGGAGGAATACTGGTCGAACATCAAACGCAGCATCGATGCGATCGAGGAGATTCCGGATACCCATTGGCGGCCCGAAGATTACTTCGACGAAGACCCTAAATCGCCGGACATGACTTACGCCCGGCGCGGTGGTTTCCTGAAGCCTGTTGATTTCAATCCCCTTGAGTTCGGCATCACCCCAAACGCCATCGAGGCCACCGATACGACCCAGCTCCTGGGAATGGTCGTGGCCAAGTGCGCGCTCGAAGACGCGGGCTACTGGCCGGCCGACGATGAGATTCGCCGTAACGTGAGCGTCCTCCTGGGCGTCACCGGCACTCTTGAGCTGGTCATCCCTCTGGGGGCCCGGCTCGGGCATCCGAAGTGGCGTCAAGCCTTGAAAGACGCGGGCGTGGAGGACACGGTCGCTGAAGACGTCATCGAACGCATTGCCGATTCTTACGTGCCTTGGCAGGAGGGCTCGTTTCCCGGCCTTCTCGGTAACGTGGCTGCCGGCCGAATCGCCAACAAGCTCGACCTTGGCGGCACGAATACCGCGGTGGATGCCGCATGCGCCAGCTCATTGAGCGCTATTCACCTGGCATGCATGGAACTGGCCACCGGAAAAAGCGACATGGTCGTTTCGGGTGGGCTGGACACGTTCAACGACATTTTCATGTACATGTGCTTCAGCAAAACGCCCGCGCTTTCAGCTTCTGGAAATGCCCGGCCGTTCGACAAGAAGGCTGACGGCACTGTCCTTGGTGAAGGACTTGGCGTCGTCATCCTCAAGCGGCTCGAAGACGCCGAACGTGACAACGATCGTATCTATGCTGTCATCAAAGGCATCGGCTCTTCCAGTGACGGCAGCGGCAACGCCATCTACGCTCCTTGCGCAGACGGGCAGGGCAAAGCGCTCCGGGACGCCTACCGGATTGCCGATGTCACCCCCGAAACGATTGAACTCATCGAGGGCCACGGTACCGGCACGACCGTGGGTGATACCACCGAAGTCGCAGGCCTGACCAAGGTTTTTCAGGAAGACAGTGGCGTTGACGCTCCGCAGCGTCGGTGCGCGCTCGGCTCGGTCAAATCTCAAATCGGCCATACCAAGGCCGCGGCCGGCGCGGCCGGGCTGATCAAAGCGGCACTCGCGCTGCACAACAAAGTTCTGCCCCCAACGGTCAAGGTTGACGACCCGCTCGAAGTGCTCCTGGATACAAGCCCGTTTTACGTGAATACGGAGGCGCGGCCGTGGATGCCGAACCATGCGCATCCGCGCCGCGCAGGCGTCAGCTCTTTCGGATTCGGCGGCAGTAATTTTCACGTCGTGTTGGAAGAGTATGAGAGCCGAAAGCCGGAGATTGACTGGGACGGCAGCGCCATCATCCTGCCGTTCGCCGCGAACAGCCGCGAGGCCCTCAACGATGACCTGGAAGATCTGCCAGATGAGCTCACATGGGATGAGCTGCGAGTTCGAGCCCTGGACCTCAGAGAATCGTTCGACAGCCATGCAAAATGTCGGCTGGTGATCGTGTTGGAGAAGGACAGCTTTGATCTTCCGGAGATAAAGTCGAAGGCCGCGCAACTGCTCTCAACCAGTAATCAACCATCAGCTATCAACCATTCCTCGGGGATTTACTTTGGCGAAGGCGAGCCAGGAAAACTCGCGGTCGTCTTCCCCGGTCAGGGCGCGCAGAAAACGGGAATGCTGGGTGACCTGGCGTGTCACTTTCCAGAGTTTCAGCAAATCCTCGAAGCTTCCGACGCGGCCTTGCCATCGCGAATCACCGACCTTATTTATCCGATTCCGGCTTTCGATAAAGAGAAAAAGGCCGAACAGGAAACTGTTCTACGCCAGACACAGAATGCACAGCCTGCCATCGGCGCGGTCAGCATGGGTGCCTTCAAGATTCTCGAGGCTTTCGGCTTGCATCCGGACGCGGCTGCGGGGCACAGCTTCGGCGAATTGAGCGCACTCTGTGCGTCCGGTCGTTTTGATATCGAATGCCTGATTTCACTCGCACGATTACGTGGCGAATTGATGGCCGCCGGTGAAGGTGATCGCGGTTCGATGCTGGCGGTCAAAGCATCCCTTGAGGAAGTGAATACGGCGATTGATGAAGAATCGCTCGACCTCATCGTTGCGAACAGAAACGCACCGACCCAGTCGGTATTGTCCGGCACAACTGCAGAGATTAAAAGAGCAGAGCAGATACTCAAAGACCGCAAACTGCCGTGCAAGAAGCTGCCGGTGTCCGCGGCTTTCCACAGCTCGCTGGTCTCCGCGGCGCGACAGCCATTCGCCGACGCGCTTGCAGAGACTGAATGCGGAGATCCACGATTCCCGGTTTATTCCAACTCGACGGCCGAGGAATATCCGGCCGACAGCAGCGAAGCCCAGGCTATCCTGGCGAGCCAGTTGGCGTGCCCGGTCGAGTTCGTTCAGCAGATCGAGAACATGTACGACGCCGGGATCCGTACTTTCGTTGAGGCCGGCCCCGGCAAGATTCTGACTGGCCTTATCGAAGCCATATTGAAGGATAGACCTCGTACGGCTATCGCGATGGATGCCTCAAGTGGTAAGCGTTCGGGCCTGTTCGATCTAGCGTGTGCGCTCGCCCAACTTGCTGCGTCCGGCCGCGGCGTAGCTCTCGACCGCTGGGACACCGCGGCAGAAAAACTGCGGGCAGAAGTGGAGTCCAGGAAGCCCGCCATGACCGTCAGACTCAGCGGAGCAAACTATGTGAGCCCCAGAGAGAAGAAGCCTCCGATCGTCAGGAGCCAGCCAGCACCTCAGGCTGCAACCACAGATTCCACCTTGCTCGCCCAGGCTATCCAGGCGTCCCAGCAGAATATCGCCGCGCTGCAGCAGCTCCAGGAGCAGACCGCGGCCCTGCATCAGCAGTTCCTCGAGGGCCAGGCGACGACCCAACAGACATTCTTGAGACTGATCGAACAGCAGGGGAATCTGGCATCAGGAATCGGGGCTCAGGAATCAGGAATCAGGGAGCAGAAATCGGAGATAATGGATCAGGAATCTGGAATCAGTGCCGAGACGCCTGCTCCCATTCCACCTTCCCCCCAGGCCCTCACTCCTCCTCCAGCCCCATCCACTCCAACACTCCAACAGTCCAAAGCTCCTCAACCTGCATCCGACATCCAGCAACCGCCGCCCAGCAGAAAAACAAGTCCCGAGCCCGTTAAGACCCGCACACCCGAATCTTCCACCACCAACGGCCATTATGAAAAAGGTCTGCTGGACATCGTTTCCGAAAAGACTGGATATCCCGCGGAGATGCTTAATCTAGATATGGAGATGGATGCGGATTTGGGAATCGATTCGATCAAGCGTGTCGAGATTCTGTCCGCATTTCAGGAAGCGTTTCCGGATGTGCCGGAGATCAAGTCTGAGCATCTCGGCGAATTCAACACGCTGAGAGATGTTGTGGATTTCCTTCACCGCTTTGGCGATTCCGAGGATGCCACGCCCGAAGCGGAAGCCGAGGTGTCGCAATACATCGAAGACGTAAGCGATGCACTCCTGACAGTAGTCGCAGAAAAAACAGGCTATCCGGTCGATATGCTCGAGCTGGACATGGAACTCGATTCTGATCTGGGCATCGATTCGATAAAGCGGGTGGAAATCCTCAGTGCTCTCGAAGAACGGCTGCCGGGATTACCGGCGATTCAATCGGAGCATCTGGGCGCGTTTGAGAACCTGCGTCACGTGGTGGAGTTTGTCGCGGAGAGCCGCGTTGAAGCGTCGCGGCAGGAAACGCAACAGCCGGGCCGAGGAGGGCCTGCGCTTGATGATGAGCCAGATGGTTCGGGGGCAAGCGAATTCCTGGCGAACGAAAAGATTGAATCTGCTCTCATTCAGGTTGTGGCGGCCAAGACCGGGTATCCGGCTGAAATGCTCGAGCTCGACATGGAGATCGATTCCGATCTTGGTATCGATTCGATCAAGCGAGTCGAGATTCTTTCCGCGCTCGAAGAGCAGTTGGAAGCGTTGCCGGAGATTCAGTCCGAACAATTGGGCTCATTCAATACGTTGCGTGACGTGGTGAACTTCCTGTTGCCTCAGAGCGGTACGGAAACTGAAAAGCCCCTTGGCTCAGCGGAAAAAGCCGGTGCTGACATCGCAACAAATGGTGGGCGACGAGCACGGGAAAGGGAAGAGAAGCTGGAAGGTCTGCAGCGTTTCGCGGTTCGAACAGAACTTTTGTCCGGCCCAAGAAAGGAGCTTTCGCTGCCCGAAGATGCGCGCTTCGTTGTGGTCGGAGAAGAGTCCAACGCTGCCGAGGTATGCGCCGCTCTTAAAAACAGGGGTATCCATGCAGCTTCGGTTTCAGCAGGGGAGGCCAACGATTTCACAGGAGCACTTCACGGCCTGATCCTCCTCACCCCCACACATTCCTCGGTACTGGAAGCTTTCAAGCAGATGCAAAAATCGGGACAGGCTCTGCGTGAAGCAGGCGGCATCCTCGCTGCCGTTACCCGACTTGATGGTGCATTCGGATTTGGTGCACAGGAGATCGAGTCCCCGGATTCCGGTGGTCTGGCTGGATTGGTCAAGACAGCCGGACACGAATGGCCGGAGGTCTCCTACAAAGTGATCGACACCAATGCGGATGTGACGGCAGAACGGATTGTTGATGAGCTGCTGTTGGCGGGGCCGGTCGAAGTAGGCTTGTCCGACAAAGACGCAGAAACCTGCAGAGTGGTGCTCGAGGAAGACCCCGGGGAGACAGGCGAAGCTGAATTCCCATTCACATCCGAAGACGTCATCGTGATCACAGGCGGCGCACGAGGTGTCACTGCCGAAGTCGGAGTCGCGCTTGCCCGGATCGCTCAGCCCAGGTTGGTTCTTCTGGGACGCAGCCCTGCTCCGAGTACCGAGCCCGACTGGCTCGAAGGGTTGACTGAGGAAGGGGAAATCAAGAAGGCTATCCTTGCCGAGAGCAACGGAGAAACTTCACCCAAGTGGTTGGGTGAAGAATTTCGGCGTCACATGGCCAATCGAGAAATCCTGAAGAATCTGGAACGCATCCGCGCTGCCGGCTCTGAGGTGCATTACCGCTCGGCGGATGTCAGAGCTGCCGAATCTGTGAAGGCCACCCTCGCGGATATTCAGGCCGGCATCGGCATGATAACCGGTATCATTCATGGCGCGGGCGTCCTGGCCGATCGCCTGATTGAAGACAAGACTTCTGCGCAATTTGAAGTGGTCTATGAGACAAAGGTCGCCGGCCTCCAGAACCTTCTGGCTGGCCTGGATGGTGGAGGCGCTCTCAAAGCACTGATTACATTTGCATCATCCACGGCAAGATTCGGCCGCAAAGGACAGGTGGATTATGCCGCAGCCAACGAAGTACTGAATAAACTCGTCCAACACCATGCACGCCTGAACCCGCACTGTCATGCCCTGTCATTGAACTGGGGACCGTGGGAAGGCGGAATGGTAACGCCGGCGCTGCGGGAAGTATTTGCGAACGAGGGTGTGGGCCTGATCCCGCTGGAGGCCGGTGCAGAACTGCTCGTCAACGAGTTGAGACGCCAACCCGGACAGCCGGTAGAGCTGGTGATCCTCGGGCCCGGCTCGACGGTTGTTGAGAAATCATCTCCGCATCAGACGCAGGAATCGGCCGCGCCGGACAGCGAGGACCTCAATGTTGCTTTCGAGCGAACCGTTTCCGTGGATGACCATCCTTTCCTCGCCTCCCATGTAATGAACGGCAAATCCGTTCTTCCGATGGCCATCATCATGGAATGGCTCGCGCACGGCGCGATTCACGATAATCCAGGCCTGACTTTTCATGGTTTCAATAACGTCCGTGTTTTGAAGGGACTAGTCCTGGAGGAAGGCGAATCGTCGGATCTGAGATTCCTCACAGGCAAATCCCGCAAAGAAGATGGACATTTCATCGTTCCCGTCGAAATGCAGAGCGACAGCAATGGCAGGCTCATTCGTCATGCCAGCGGCCAGGTCGTTCTGGCCGCCAGGCTCCCGGATGCATCGCAGCGTGCCGGCGAGCCCGCAGTGGACGCGTTCCCTGTCGCGGATGTTTACGCAAGCCATCTCTTCCATGGTCAGGAATTTCACTCGATTGAGAATATCGAAGGCTGCTCGCGACAGGGAATCATTGCGAACATCGCGTCCGCGCCAAGCCCATCACATTGGATTCAGCAACCTCTGCGCGGCACCTGGCTGGCCGACCCGTTGGCGGTCGACAGCGTTTTCCAGCTCATGATTGTCTGGTGTATCGAACAGACCGGCAGCCCGTCTCTGCCGAGCTTTGCCGGCTCTTACAGACAGTTCGTTCGCTCGATGCCCCGAGGTGGAATTCGGTTGGTGGTGACCGTCACATTATCATCCGCCCACCAGGCGACGGCGGACGTGGACTTCCTGGATGGAGCGGGCAATCTCGTGGCGAGGATGGAAGGCTACGAATGCACGATCAATGGCGCGCTCCGTGAAGCCTTTGCAGCAAACGAGCTTTCCCAGCCGGTGGGATAGGTCTGTCGCGGCTGGCTTAAGCCGGTATTACTACACAAGTGTGCTTTCACTGGCATTAAGGGTCTGTCTGGAAATAAGTGTGTCAGCTCATTCGATCCTGATACTGGATACTCGATGCCGTTGGTTCTCCGTATGCGTCGGTTTTGAAACCGTGGTCATGAGCGAAACGAAATAGCAGAAGCCAGTATCCAGCATCAGATGGGGCAGACAGGTCTTTACCAGCGCTAACTCTCCTTAAACACCCATACGGTGTGCCGGTCATAGACGATGACTTCTTGCTGGCCGTCCGTGTCGACGTCGCCAATCGATACGTAATGGCCCGCGCCAAAGTAGATCGGATATTCCGGGTGCAGCTCATCCAGCTTGTGTTTTCGCACGTGTGCCGAAAAGTCAGCGCGAACATTGAGGCGTGCCAGCTCTTTTCCGGTCGGTTCGACGACGACCACGCGGAACTCACCGCAAGGGTCAGGCGGGCGTTCAGCTCTGATCAGGCTCAACGGACCACAGTCATTGGTCCAGGATACGGGGTCGTAATATCCAAGGGTGCTGTGCCTGCTGATGACCGAACCGTCATGACGGACGACGACAGCCTCTCGCTCTTTTTCTTCGCCAACAGCCTTATCTACGAATATCAACTGTTGGCCTTCCTCGCTATCGAAGAATTTGCCGGCAAGGATGATCTGGCAATGGTTCATTGGAGCACGGAATCGCTCCGTACCATCGTCATTGTGAACCACGGCATCGTGCCCATCGTGGGCGAAGGCTACTTCCAGCCGGCCGTCCCCATCGATGTCAACAATCGCAGAGTCATCCAGGTGATCGCCCTTCGAGAACGGCTCATGGGCCCACAGCTTTGTGCCGTCATGGTCGTAAAGTCCAAACCCGATCACCATCTCGTCCAGGCCGTCCCCATCAAAATCGGCAAAGTTCGGGCGGTGTCCCGCGCCGGGTATGTTGTCCAACTCCCAGACCAGCTCCAGGTTGTGATCGAGGAGCAAACTCGGGTTTCCGTAGGAGTGAGTGGCCGAGCTGGTGCCACTCTTGGTAAAAATGTGGTAGTGGCCGGAATGGTCCGTCTTGATCGCCTGGGCTCGATTGAACGCTTCATTGGGCAGGCTGTGGCTCACCCGGAGTTCACCAGTTGCGCCGTCATAGATTCTGAGATCGGATTTGTGGACAAGAATGATCTCGTTTCGTCCATCCCCGTCGACATCGACCAGGTCACAGAAATCGCTGCAGTGACCGTTCCAGGAAAAGGGGCGTTCCAGGTGCCATGGCTCACCTGTCTGCCACAGGATGTTCCCTTCCGGATCGGCGAGAGTCATACAGAAGAGCTCCTGATCCTCTACGCCAGTCTTGTATCCGTAACCGTTGTTGACGCGTGGGTCGAAGAAAGAGTTCGCGTGCGCTCCAGCGCTCTGAATGAACAGCAGCTCATTCCGACCATCTCCATTGAAATCATTCACGGCACAACACGGGCCGATCCACGGCAGGCCTTCCCAGGTAGCGATTGGATTGAGAGTTTTCATTGGTTTCAGAGGTGCATCAGTGGAATGGTCACGAACTAACGTCGCTGCACTTGCAGGTCTTCAATCCTGGCAGCAATTTCAGACCGGCGGGGATCCGATTCTTTCAGAAAAGTCACAGCGCGCTTCCAGGCGCTGATGGCTTCCTTCTTTTCCTTCCGGGCCTCTCTGATTTCCCCCAGCGTCTCCCAGTGTTCGAAACGACCCCGGCCGTTCCCGGTTCGTGATTCCTGTTTCCCCTTTCCTCCTGTAACAACCAGCGCCTCCTTTAGCGCCCCGTCCAGATCCCCGGCCAGCATGAGCACGTAGGCAAGGTTGTTCCGTGCGTGTGCGAAGCTGGCATCAAGTGACAGAGCTTTTCGGTAACCCTCAATAACGGGAGCGAGCGAGTCCCTTGACTTCGATGACGTCATTTTGAAAAGCACATTAGCGCGGTTGAAGTGATAGACCGCTTTCGCAGGCTCAGCCTTGATCGCCTTCTCATAAGCCGACAGTGCCTGCTGGTTCTTTTTTGCTGCCTCAAAGCGGACGCCCAGATAGTTGTATCCAGCCGCATGGAGGGGCCAGGTCACTTTTTCAGGCGGGGCCATCACGAGGGCCCACCGACGGGCGCGAGACCACTGTTTCGAGAACTTCCTGTAGGAGATGATCCGGTTGGCCAGGAAAGCGTCATGCGTGATGAAGTGCCGCCTCGAGTCATCGAATCCGATGAGGACGATGAAGTGATGCTGCCTGGCGATGGGGGGCCCCGCCTGCAGCAATGCGAGCACGGGCACGCCCTTCCGAATCCATGCCTTGATGCCGTCAGGTGAGGCCACCTCCTGCGACCATAGGTTCTGATCTTTTGCGTAGAGATGAATGTCCAGCGTCAGGGTGGCATTGATAGATTCGGCAAAGACCTGGTCCGCAATCTCTGATTGGTCTACGTTGCGTCCATTGAAACGCTCGACAACAGCAATCGCGGCCGGCCCACAGAAAAACCTATGCTGGCGGATGAAAGGCACCCCGCGGATGTAATGGGCGGATTCGCTATTCTCCAGAGCGGTGGTGTCAGCCTGTTTCGGAAACGCGCACCCCGACAGCAACACCGGTAGAATCAGAATGTGAAACCGTCTGGACATCAGGCGAGCAATGCTGCGAATCTGCATACTGGTGAACCCATCGGCCAATCCTACAAAAAAAGGGCAGCAATCTTGCGACTGCTGCCCCTTAAAGTTCATCGGTCTTTCTACTTTCCGACACTTTCGACTTCCGATGCGGCGTAAGGTCTCATCTTTCCGTCTTCGCCTTTGAAGAAGACTTTAGTCGCCGTCTTGGTGATCAGTCGACCCTTGATGACCGTGCCGTCCTTGAGCTTCAAAGTATGGGGAAACTTTGCAGACTTTGGACGGGGTGTTTTCTTGACAGACCTCTTGTTGGTGGTAGTAGAAGTTACCCGCAATCCAGAAGACTTTGAAAACTTGGGAGGGCCCGGCGTCGCCTTGGAGAGGGTTGCTTCGAGGACATCTTTCGGCAGCCGCTGGATGTGTCCGCCCCAGGCAACAACGCCGTCCGGACCGATGAGATAGCCGAGACTGGCATTGCAATTTGGAAAACGTTTGCCGGTGACGCTCTTGGGATCGATGGCGGCGGCATAATTGATTTTGTCTCTCTTGATAGCCTTAGTCATTGCGGTCTCGCTCTCCGGCGAAACAGCGAGGATGTAGAGGCCCTTCTCTGCATACTGCTTGTGAAGTTTCCGCAACGCGGGAACGTGCCTTTTGCAGGCCCTTCACCTGGTGTCGTAGAACTCAAGAACGACGGCTTTCCCCCTGAGATCAGCGTTAGTAGGAATTCCTGTAGTGTTCCAGACCTTGCCTACAGTAATCTCCGGTGCCACCTTGCCGACAGCGGATTCGGCAGCGAATTCCTGTGCCTGGGCTACCGGGCCGATGAACAGACTCCCAAGGATCATGCACGCAGAAAAACTCGAGTAGAACGGCATCATCTTGATACTCCCCTGTCAGAAAAAATGGTGACTTCATTATTGAGGCCAAATCAGATCATGCAATAGACAGGCGCGCAACGAATCGGACACAAGCTGTATTCAGTAATGAGCAAGCCTGGTTTGCGGGTCAGGGCTGTTCGAGCAAGGGGTTGTAGTCGATATCAAGCTGGCCCAATCACATCAGTTGCCCTTGCCACCCTTTGCCGCCGATAGGATGACGTCAAATACTTTCTCAACACTCACCCCCGTCGCGGTATCTGTGAGCTGCATCTTCCAATTACCAGGCGTATCACTGAAGGCGAAATCTATTCGACCTTCCGCAACCCCATCCTTTGCCTCGAGCGCCGCGCCGTACCAACGAACATCTTCTCCCTTCGGATCGGTGACCTTCATCGACAGGACGTGACGATTCGGCTCGCCCTGTGCCTGAATGCCAGCACTGAAGAACAGAGTGCTGCCCTGTTTCACTGATTCGCTATCGAGCTTCAGATCGATTCCTTCAACTTTGTAAGGCAGCGCGGCATAGACCAGCGCGAACAGTTTCTGCTCGATGCTGAACTTCGCTTCAAAACGATCCGTAAAGCCGACGTACTGGCGGCGCCGCGAATCATAGACGTGCCGTTTCTCTTTGAGCCGTACTTCGTAAGGTTTGCGCCACATGTCCGGATTACACTTGTAGCCCCTGCCGAGACAGATGTAGGAGGCCGATTTGTCAGCGAAGCGCCAGAGCGCGCATCCGCTGGCCTCCACTGATGGGCTGAGGTCTGTGTATCCGATCAGCTTTTCAAAGATCCTGCGGAAACGGGCCGCGGCCATGCCTCTCAACTCTGTAACGGTCACTTCCACTTCGTCGCTCCGGCCTTCGTTTTCAATGACTCGATAGCCGGTGGCTGTGAAGTTCAGGTAGATGGCTTTGCCTTTGCCGAATTCGTTGACGAGAAAGGCTGGGTGCTGCTCGTTCTGGAGCGAATAGCTTGCGAGTGGTTTCGCCGACACGGGCACAACGTCCCCCGGACCGACCGCGTTGAAGGCCAGAGTGAAGGGCTTACCGAATTCCGATCCGAAGCGAATCGGAATCGGTTTTCCGTCCGCGCCCGTTCGTACGCGCATCCGATGCTTTGATTTCCTGCGTTTGATGCCAAAAACGTGATCGAGCAGGCCGGTTTGCTGCCGCTTGCTGTGCCCGTCTCGCAGACCGGTATGGATGTCACCAACGAGTACGCCGCCTTCCTTTACGAACCGCTCGAGCGTGGCGGCCTGCTTCGGCGAGATGCATTGGGTGTAAGGCAGGAAGAGCAGCTTCGGTGTGCCATATCGGCCGAAATGACCCTCCTCCAACTGGCCGTAAGCAGTGGCAAAATGCAGCAGCCCCTGCCCACCCAAAAGTCCCTTCCACGTTTGCTCGATCTGGTGGCAAAGCTCGTTGTACGAGCGGCCCGCGTTGTACATGTTCCGCACAAACCTCTGCGGGTCTTCCTTCCAATCCTCCATCTGCGCGATGTAGATGCTCGACGGATCGTAATGGATGGCCACCGGGTCGACTTGCTGATGTCCGACCAGCAGTTTATCGAAACCCAGTCTTCGAATCTCGTGCATCGCCCGGAACATCTCTTTGGGCGCTTCCATGAACGTGAAATCCGGCCGGTGCATCGGGTAATTGCGCTTGCCGTAATAAGTGATCGATGTGTTGCCCCGGAACATCATCCACCACGGGGTATAGTTTTCGCGAATGGCGCTGTACTTTTTGTGATAGCCCACCCAGTGCGCGTTGGTGGCAGTGCCGAAGCTGCCCCACTTGACCTGGTCTCGGTCGAGCTGGTTGTTGTCGCAGTATTGTGACATCAGATAGGCATCCGTACCGCTCCACATACTGGTCTTGAAAACATCCCCCCACCCGAGACGGTTCTCCGGATCGATGCCTTTGACCACGTCCCGCCCTTCTTTGAGAAGCTCGGCGACCCGGTGATCATCGAAACGGCGATGATCGATGACCCGCGCCCATTGGGATTCGGGCGGCGCATTCACATCGTCGACCGTCTTATTGACGATGGGCCGATCCACTTCTTCCCAGTTCTTGAATGCGGTCTCCCATTCCCTGTTCAGCTCTTCAAGGTCACCTTCGAAAAGCTTCTTTGCGTAAAGACGGAAGAGCGCCAGACAGTGCTTACAGCGGCATGAATTCGAATCTTTGCCCGGCACGAAGGAACGCCGCCAGGGATTCTGCTTGTCCTGCAGTATGCCTTCCTTGGTAACGTACCATTCATCGCCCCACCCCCCGCTGAAGGGTCCGAAGAAGCTCTGCGAAAGATAGAGGCCATGGATGTTCCGGTGGATTGCCTTGCGCAGGGCAGGATCGTTAATGCAGGGAATTCGCACCCAGCCATCCCGTGGATCGACCGGCTTGCTTTCAATTTCGAGATCCACGTCATCCTGGTCCACCTCTTCCTCGTCGCCCGTTTTATCCGTACTGGTGATGGCCCCGACGGTCGGCAGATCGGGCGGCTCATCGAGCACTTCACCAGGAACAGTGACGCGTTCCATGGTCGGCGGACCGCCGAGCCATGCCTGAACCGAGACGTTGTACCACGCGTGAAGCAGGGCCCGGCTGAACGGCGCCGCGCCAACCCGGGCGTCGTAACCGGTGATCGAACGGTCCACTTCGCTGGCGTCTGCGTACGCACGAAACTCATAGGATGGGCGTCTTTCCGGCCGCGGATGGATGAAACCGCACAAACGGCGTTCTCGGATGCAGCCATGGGCATCAAAGGCCCGGATGCTGACAATGAGAACGCGATGGAGGCAGGCGTTAAGCGGCACGGTAAATTCCACCTCGCGATTGCCTCCCCCCGGCTCGAGCACACGCTCTATATAAGCCACGGTCCTGTCCCAGAGATCGGTAGCTTCCAGGACGACGCGCCTGATGTTTTCAGAATTCGTAAGCCCGCAGGACAGCTTCAAAGTGGAGGTCGACTTCGATGTGAAGAGCATGCTTTTCATGCCACCCACGAGCTTGGCGAAGACGATATCCCGGGGGCGCCGAACTCCACTGATCAGTCGAATGGAAGCGATGTCCGTAGCCGCTTCGAACTTTACTGGAAATCGCTCCCAGGTGAGCGTGGCACCGGACTCATCGGAAACGTAGGCATCCAGACTCAGATTCCCAGCGGGCAGCCCGAACGACACTGATACGGCCTGGGTTCCATCAGGGCGAATCGAAAGATCCTTTTCCACGGTGGCGCGCTCATCCCATAGCCGGCAGACGCGATAGGAGCGCAACATCTCCGAACGCGGATAAAAGGTGTAGTCCTTCTCGAGATCCTGCCGGGCCACGATTTTCAGTTTGCCTTTGAATGCGTCCTTCGATTCATTCCTCAATCTGAATCGAAAACGAGTGGCGCCTGCAGACCGATCCATTCCGATGCGCTGCTTCGGCCAGTTGAGCTCGACAGAAACGCCGGGCTCCCTTCCCGCGGCCCACAGGAGCATTTTGGCGAAATCGCTGACCTTGTTATCCGCCATCTTAATACTGCCGCACATCCAGTTCGTGAAGAGCTCCTGCGAGTGACCATCTAAGAAAACGACCCGTCCTGTGCCGACCCGGGCCCGCCGAAATTTAGGGGACAGTCATCGGCCGTCGCTTTCTCGCTGAACCTGGCGAACGAGCCGAAAAGCCGGCCCGGCAGAGGCAGGACTAGCCCGACACCGTCTTCTCTTACTTGCCTCGCAATCTCTTCGACAATGTCCAGCGTCAGCCACTGTCCAAGATAAATCGGCAGGACGATCACCTCATGCTTCTTGTTGAGTGCTGTTCTGCAAAGGTCGATCTGGTCGATAGCCGCTCGCCGTCTTCCGCCCTCAGTTTTCGATCCGTAACCGCCGACGCCGGTCACGACGCACTCGTAGTCGAGCTCCATTCGATGCGCAAGCTCTATGATCTCGCGAGTCCGGATATGAGGCGCGATGAAAAGTGCCTTCAGAGCGCCGCCGGCCAGCGAAGGCGCCAAGTCAAAATGAGGACGCTCAATCTCCATCGAAGGCTGCCAATCCGGTTGGAATGGCCACATGGGCCGCGCGCCGACATGACTGTAATAGAATTCCTTGTTGACCTCGCCTTCCGTTTTGCCGGTGCCGGGCAAATAGAATCCGCTCGGATGGTGCGCAATGACCGGCTGCTCAAAGCGTGCAAGCTCCTTCTCTCCGGACGTGATGATCGCTTGAACGATATGCGTGCCCACTTTCTTCGGCGAGATCTTCAGATCAACGGGAACTGCCTTGCCCCGTTCCAGGCGCACCGTGCGTTTGGTGACGTCCTGCCATTTGCCGTGTGGATTCCGCCGCGTCCGAAATGAAATCTCCCCGTCTCTGTCGAAGGACGATTCGAGGAAAAGACGAACAGCGACGTCTGAGCCATCGTATTGCATCTTCACGCGATTCAGTGCTTCCTCGCCTTCGAGCTCGGCCAGAACCTGCTCGTCCTCGGAGAGTTCCGTTTCATCAAAGGCGGCTCCCTCATCAGGCGCGCCGACAGCAAGATCGGAATTGTCTTTTTGCTCCCCTCCCAGGCTGATACCGACCTCCAGATTGGTCGGAAGCTTCGAAGAGAATTCCTTTCGCTCCAGAGAGGCCCTGCCATCCGCGCTTGCCGGTGTGACCTGAAAATCGGCCGCAATGGATTCGGCTGCGCCGATGATTCGCCTGACCTTTTCCAGGGGCATAAGCCAACCGGACGTGCGAAACACCTTACCGGGCTCGATGCGCGCCCTGGTGCGGCCGAGCAGCACGCTGCCTGATTTAAGACTGGGCCTCAGAAATGAAATGTGCCGGGAATCAAACACTCCAACCACGCCGCGACCTTCATCCTTCAACATTCCGCACCAGGCCGAGGGCACATCGTAAAGCCATGGAGAAGTGGAGTATTCGAGTAGCGGCATCCGCTGCGGATCCTCTATCGGTATCGGAAAACTCGCGGCGCCCTCCCGCGTAGGGATGCAGAGCTTTGAACCGGCGAAAGAGTGAGTCGTCCCCAGGCAGACTTCAACAACCTCATCGCCGGTGTTGCTGATCTCATAGTCGACAGTCAGCGTGGCACTCGACCTGGTCAAAGAAAACTTCTTGGCCAGTTGCAGATGCTGGTAAGGCCGCGGCCAATCGACAATCGCGGACTGGTTATAGGTGATGATTTCGCCGGCGCGCCCAACCATCTGCCTACCAAAGTCGATGCCCATCTCTTCCGGCAGTCGGGCCGTAACAGTCCAGCCCGTTTTACCGTCGGTACCGATGGGCGCCGCACTGAATGCCGTGGAACTGAGACTCTGAATGCGGCGGCCTGGGAGAATATTTGAGTCAAGGAAACAGGGCCCGGACAGAAGCTCACCGCCGGATTCTTTACTAACGAAAGAGGTGAGCGCCCCGCCCTTGTCGGGGCAGATCACTCCTTTTACATAGCCGTTTTCGAGAATGAGTTTGCCATCTACTCGCGCTGCAGAAACCGGCTCACCAATAGAACCGGCCGGGAGAATAAGGATGAGAAGATGGATGAGCGAGAGCATTGGGAGAAGGGCGTGTGCAATTGTCCGGTTCGCGAATCCAGTGCTTCCTGGGTGCGCCGGCGTCCCGCCGGCAGCGACCGAAGGTCGCTCCCAAAGCCGGCAGGACGCTGGCGACCCCAGGGGCTGGAACTGCCAAGCAATTTCAAGACAAGGTAAGTGGTCTTGGCGCTCCGCGACAAGATCTCCAGATCCGCGACGCAAGATGATACCGGGGCCGGATCAGATTCCCAAGGACTGAAACGCAATCCAACTCAGGAAATCAAGCTTGCAGTGACCGGGGGTCTCTACGAACCATTCACCATTGAGCTCGGATCTCTGATCAGAGATTGCGCCGCACCGGAGATCGGGCCGAGGCCGGGCAGGGAGTTGGAAGATTTCAGGAAACAGCTCAGGCTCAAAAAGACCGGCCGGCCCGTGCCGGTCATCCAAAAGGCTACCGTCCTCGAGAGCATCACTCCATTCGTCCCTTCAAAATTCCTGAAAAAGAAATACACTATTGAAGACCACGTCCGAGATGAGCTCGCACATCGAGGCATTGAGTGCCTTGAATCAATCGAAGTCTTCAACCATCAGGGGCACGAAGGACGTGAAAAGCTCATCCAGAAAGACCTCCTCAAGTTCATCCGGACACGCCGAAAGACAAGAAACACGCGTAAGCTACAGCCGCCCGCCGCGCACGCATACGGGCTGAGGCTCAGCTTCAACCAGCCACAGGGACCAATAGCACTTGGCTACGCCAGCCATTTTGGCCTCGGTCTCTTTGCCCCTCCAGAGAGGAAAAAAGAATAATGGGCTCCATCAGCAGAAAATTGAATAAACGGTTCGCGCGCAGGGGATACGCGCCGCCTTCTGACATCGATTTTGAGAAAGAGGTGCCGCCGCCACATGTGCTTGAAATGCGGGGATATGACCCGCTCCATGCGGGATACGTCTCCGCACAGAATTTCGTCTCCGTGTTTTCAGAGCTTGGAACCGAATTTCCCGAACTTGACGAATATGCAACTATTGTTGCTCAGGCCGAAGAGGAATACCTTCCAGGAGGGCCGCCCCACAGCCCCATCACCAGCAGCCATTTCACAACATGGGCTTTCTTTGATCTCCAATTCGGGCCCGACAACGAGACCCTGGGAACATGCCTTCTGAGCCTCACTGACTTCTTTCCAGAATCTCCCCTGAGAAATGTCGTGCAACTGTTTCACAACACGCGCATGGGCATCTATCAAGTCACCGGGAAGGAGGCGGGCAAAGTCATTCTTCGGGAACTGCTCACCCATGCTCAATATCCATGCCTCCTACCTACCGGATACGATGCACGGCCCGGCGAATTGCTCTACACCCGCCTCTGCCCGCCATACGAAGACGACTTTGGCTATTACGTCGCGTTCACTTCCCCTTACGTGCTCATCAACTATACCGCAGACGATTGGACCGCATACCTGCGCCGGACGTTGATACATGCCACTATAGACAACTTCGAACAGGAGCTTCATCAGCTCATGAAATTCGGCCCCTCACGGCATTACTGGAACGAATTCATCTTCGAGGCGTACCACCATCATCAGGATGACGCTATCTTCCTTACCGGCCTGCCCGACGTGAAGGGCAGTCTGCCACACGCTGACCTGGATGACATGGAGGGATGAGCTTTTGAACATTCCTGGTCAGCCGCCGCTGCAGAAAATTACATTTATCCGCTGCTCCTTCCACGCCTGAAAAGGCGTGGCCCCATTGAAGCAGATAGGCGTAACGCTTCTCTTTTGGCCAGTGCATACGCCCGTCCACGCCTGAAGAGGCGTGGCCCCATTGAAGCTTCTTCTGGCAGGTCTGGAGACCTGCGCTACAAACGGGCCTTCCACGCCTGCAATGGCAACCCAACTCAGGAAATCAGGCTTGTAGTGACCGGCTTGTGGGCCCGGTCTGAGAGTTCCGAAGACCGTCTTACAACCCATTCACTATTCACCACTCACCATTCACTTCTTCAAACCCACCATTCACTTCCTCTACTCTTGCCACCGTTTCAGAATCAGATCCCCCATAAGATTGATGAGCAGAAAGATAGCTACTCCGAGCAATGTGGAGCAGATAATGGTCGCGAAAAGGTATGGCGTCTTGAGCTGGCCGGAGGTCATCAGGATCAGATATCCGAGACCGAAGTTTTTTGTGCTGTAGCCGACGAAGAATTCTCCGATGATGGCGCCGATGACGGACAACCCGCTGGAGATCTTAGCTCCGGTGACAAGGTTGGGGACGGAATTTGGCAGGCGCAGCTTCCACAGTACCTGCCAGCGAGATGCGTTGTAAAGGCTGAACAGGTCTGCCTGTTGCTGGCTGATACTGGTAAGGCCGGCGGTGCCGTTCGTGATGATTGGGAAGAGGCTGATGATCATGGCGACGATGACCACGCTCTGAAAGCCCGTCCCGCACCAGATGACGATGAGCGGCGCAATGGCAACGATGGGAACGGTCTGAAGAAAGATCGCGTAAGGGTAAAAGCTGTACTGAATGATACGTGATTGGGAAAAGAGGAATGCGATGACCGAACCGAGAAGAAAGCTGATGGCGAACCCGCCAAGCGCACCGGCCGCGGTGATTAATGTTGCGCGAAGGAGCTCGTCGGAATGATTCCTGGCCGCACTTGAAACTGCACTGGGGCCCGGCAACAGAAATGGCTGGATTGAGAAAACGACCGTAACGAGATGCCATATCAGGATGACAACGCCGAGCAGAGTTACAGGAGCAAGAAGTGCGATCAGGCGGACATCCTTCATTCTCCATGCTCCCGGAGTGCTGCGCTGACCTCTCCGACCACACGTGCGAATTCGGGTTCAGCTCGCAGCTCAGGACGTCGCGGGTATTCGAGTGGGACCTCAATTTCAGTCGCAATCGATCCCGGTCGGGGCTTCATCACGATCACGCGCTCGCTCATGAAGACTGCCTCGAAGACGTTGTGAGTCACGAACAGGCACGTCCACTTATCACGTTCCCAAAGGCCGAGGAGCTCTTCATTCAGCCGCTGTCTTGTGAGCTCATCGAGCGCGCCAAAGGGCTCATCCATCAGCAGCAGGTCGGGCCGCGTCACAAGAGCCCGAGCCAGTGAAGCACGCATCTTCATGCCGCCTGAAAGCTGCCTTGGAAAGGCATGTGCGAAATCGTGAAGGCCAACCAGCTCCAGCAGGTCATGGATCTCGGACACTGCCCGCGAGTCTTGCCGCAGTTCGAGGGGCAACATGACGTTGCCCAGAACATGACGCCAGGGAAGAAGGTTGGCCTCCTGAAAGACGAACGACAGATCATGCTGAGATTGCCGTGCGTCCAGCGGCGGCATCCCCGAAAGCGAGACCTCGCCCGCGTAGCCTTGCTGCAATCCGGCAAGGATTCTGAGCAGCGTCGTTTTGCCGCAACCTGAAGCTCCAACGATAGAGACGAATTCACCCTCTCGAATCGAAAGCTCGATCCCCTTCAGGGCCTCGATGCCCTCTTCGAAAGTCATGTTGAGGTCAGAGGCTTCGACAAGCATGTGTGCAGAATGGAATGATGGAAGAGCCCGGCAGTGGCAAGACAATGAGAAGATTCACCATTCACCCATCACCATTCAATGCTTACTTCTTCAGCGGCTTTGGCTTGGAGCCATCCGTTTTAATACCGGTGCAGACCATGCGGTAGATGCTGGTCACCTTGCTCTTGCCAACCTTCTTGTCACCGACGTCGAGTTTTCCGTAGACCTTTGTCGGCACGTCAGGGACGTACTCAACGCCGCCCTCCTTGGTGACATAGACCCACTCGTTCAGCATGGGAAACTTGCCGTAGCAGCAGGCGGACTGATTTCGCAGCAAGAGGAAGATGTCCGTCTTGCCTTTGACGAGTTTAAGAGGGTACATGAAGCCTTCGATGACAACATCCTCACCAGAGATTCCCTTGACCTTCTCGGGTATCTGTTTGTTCAGCGGCGGCAGATCCTCGGGCTCATCTGCGAACGGGTTAGGCACTCTCGGCTTGTAGGAAGCAAGGAATGCAAAAGCAACCTTCAGGAACCCATTGTCACGACTGGTTGGGGTAATGGTTTCTTTTTTCAGCTCTTCCAGGCTCCGGTCTTCACCGGCGGCTGGAGCGAGGAAGATGGCGTTGACTGTTGCTGTAAGGAAAAGGCAGTGAATTAGAGGTCGCATCGCATCTCGGTTAAAGCTTAAAGGAAATACGCCGGGTTTGGGGCGTTTGCCACGGCCTGGAATCTTAACTGAGGAAACAGGGTTCTCCATTCCTGAAAACGTGTTTTGAATCCAGACCTGCCTGCTTGCTCAGAATTAAAGACGAATTCTGAGCAACATGTTTGGGAAACGCCAGCTTTTAGACACGCCTGAACAAGTATCTGGTCTGCATTCGCTCAGAAAAACAGACTCGACATTGCCGCACGCCGTCACCCACCGAAAACATCGGCATAAGCTTCAACGTTGAAGCCAACCAGAAGCGTCTTTCCTGCCCTGATTGCCGGCGCCCGCAGATTGCCACTTGGGCCCAGTACATGCTTGAGCAGTTCTGCTCTTTCCGGCGGATCTTTTTTCGTGTCGAAGGTGAGGGCCTTTTTGCCCTTGGCCACATGGATTTTATTGGCCTCCGATAAGACCTGGTCCACGTCCTCCTGGCCGATGCGGACCTTACGGGCGTCAGTGAGTTCCGGCTGCTTCACGTCTTTAGTCGCAAGAAACTCTTGCGCACGAGTGCAGCTCGTTCAGTTTTTTCGGTGGTAATAGAAATCGATTTTCCTGGCCATGTCTGGACTCCTGGATCTGGTGGGCTCATGTCTGTCTGACCGGGCCATTGTCTGGATGCCTAGCGAAAATTCCAGACGGCCAATCCAGAAGAGCTGTAGTAGAACCATCCAGCATGGACTTCTCTGAGCTGCCAACCTGGCTCCCCAGCCACCTCTACCTGCTCATCCTGGCTGCTGCTTGCCTGTCGTGTCTTGGATGGATCTATCTCTTCTTTTTTCGCGGCGGCTTCTGGCGAACTGACATCCATCTGGATTCCTCCAATTCCGGGCTCACCCCAAGAGAGACTGAAGGCTCCGACAACTGGCCGCACGTTCGGGTCATCATCCCCGCGCGAAATGAGGCAGACATTCTGCCTCACACTTTGCCTGGCATTCTAAGGCAGGATTACCCCGGCGATTACGAAGTCGTGCTGGTAAACGATCACAGCGAAGACGGCACGGCAGAAACTGCCGACCGAATCGCAGATGAATGCGGCGGAACGTCTCGGTTCCATCTCATTGATTCCGATCAGTTGCCCGACGGCTGGACAGGCAAGCTCTGGGCCATGCAGCAGGGGGTGGCATCTGGTGAATCGGGCGACGCAGGTCCTGAGCTGTTGCTCTTCACCGATGCCGACATTTCACATCCAGCGGAATCTCTCAGAAATCTGGTGAACAAGATCTTGGCCGACGATCGAGATCTCGTTTCTCTGATGGTGCTTCTTAACGTTGAGAGTTTCTGGGAACGCTTGCTCATCCCTCCTTTCGTTTACTTCTTCGCCAAACTATTTCCCTTCCGGTGGGTGAATGATCCGCGCCGGAAAACCGCGGCAGCGGCCGGTGGCTGCATGCTCGTACGGAAAAAAGCACTTGAGGCAGCCGGTGGCCTTGAGCGAATCCACGATCGTGTCATCGACGATGTCGCGATGGGGCGACTGATTAAAAGTGGTGGTGAGACAGAACGAATCTGGCTCGGGCTCACTCGAGGGATCGTGAGCACGCGTCCTTACGAATCGCTCAAAGAAATTTGGGATATGGTCGCCCGAACCGCCTTCACTCAATTGCGGCACTCCTTTCTGCTGCTGCTGGTCACGTTTATCGGAATGCTGGTGCTTTATGTCGGCCCCCTGGCCTGCCTCGTGGCAGGGGTCTGGATGCTTGGGTCGAGCGTTGAACTGGCCTTGAAGGTGGGGCTTCCATCACTCGCTGCGTCTGTGTTGATGGCCTGGTCCTTTACTCCAATGACACGATGGTATCGCCTGCCGATCCTCTACTGCATGACGCTGCCGTTCACAGGATTTCTTTACACGTGCATGACTCTTGATTCCGCATGGCGGCACTGGCGGCGTTCTGAAGGCCAGTGGAAGGGGAGGCGCTATGGATGAGGGGCTGGTCAACATCGTAGACCAAGGCAGACGTGAGACAGGCTCTGTCTTTCTCATCGTCTTTCTCTTCGTCTTAATCTCAGATTGCTTCTGGACAGAGAGAAAGACGAAGAGAATGACGGAGCTTCAGCCTTTACCTGACCGCTAACTATAACTATTTAGTAGGTCAAGACGGGGGTGTCTTTACGGATTTCAGGGGCAAAGCCCCGCCGGTTTGCCTAGCCCAGCCCGGCGGGCTGGGAAGTAATGAAGGACAACAAAAGGGGCAACGCCCCGATCATTTGCCCGACTGACATGCTGCAAATGGACGGGGCGTTGCCCCTGTTTGGCAATCCTTCTCTGATCCCAGCCCGTTGGGCTGGGCAAACGACCGGGGCTTCGCCCCTGAACAAGAGGACTCCCTTTTCTTAAATCCGCAACAGCTCTTCCGTCTTGACCCACTAGCATTCGGTCGTGGACTCACTCAGACCACAGGCGGGCAGCCCGTGGCTACGACCCTCAAACACCCAGCTTTGCTTCCGCCTCTCTTTGCACCCGATACAGAAGCGGCTGTTTGGTCTTATTCACCTTCATCCAACGCTCCACCTGGTTGTAACAGCGTATCGCCGGATCCCGATTGTCTGTGAGATGGTAGGCCATGGCGAGGAACAGCTTGTAGATGCAGTCTGTTTCGGTTTCAGGATCACCGGGCATTTCAAGCTCGATGATCGCTTCCGATGCGCGGCCCGCACGCAGGGATGTGACCGCGCGGATCTGTTTCAGGTTGTCATCGTCCGGCACCAGTCTCACGGCAAGCTCGGCCAGCTCAGACGCCATGGGTATGCTTTCTTCGTTCGGTTCATTTTCGATTGCCAGGTGGTGGGCTTCGTCTGCGTAAGTCCAGGCGACCTGCGAGTTGGTCGCGGCGTGCCAGAGCTTGATGTCGCCGTCCCAACTGACGCTCGCCAGCATTCGGCCTTTGGGATCGAAGGAGAGACAATTCACCCATTCGTGATGGCCGGTCAGCATGAGGAGTTCCTGGCCGGTGAACACATCCCACAGACGCACGGTCTTATCCGCCGACCCAGTGGCGATCGAAAGACCATCCGGCGAGAAGGCGACAGTGGTCACACGGTCGCGATGACCGATGAGGGTAACGACTTCCTCCGGGATCGAGGGATTCGTGATATCCCAGATGCGTGCCGTACCGTCCGAGCTCGCAGTGGCAATGAGCTCACCGCTGTGCGAAAAGTCGAGCCACTCGAGCGAACCCTTGTGGCCGGCGATCTCAGAGATCTGTTCCCCGCTTTCGGCGTCCCACAGCTTTGCCTCTGCGGGGCGGTTAATCCACTTGCCACTCCCGGACGCGAGCAATGAGGAATCCGGCGAAAACCGGACCACATTCACGCTGTCCGTGTGGCCTTTGATGACGTGGCGTGTCTCGTGAGTTTTCGAATCCCAGAGCCGGATGGTGTTGTCGCTGCTGGCCGAGGCGAACTGGCTGCCGTCCGGCGAAAAATGCAGGCAGGTGATGCGTTCCGCGTGCCCTTTGAGAGAGGCAATCTGTTTTACCTTTGCGCCCTTGCGGAATTGCCAGACTCTGACGGTTTTGTCGCTGCTGCCGGTAATCAGCGTCTTACCGTCCGGCGAAAAAGTGTGCGCATAGACCGCGCCTTTGTGGCCCTGGAGGGATGCGGTTTCCTCTCCTGTGGTTGGATTCCACAGTTTGACAGACCGGTCCCGACTCGAAGTAACCAGCGATTCACCATCCGGAGAAAAGGAGGCAGAGAGAATGCTGTAGTTGTGACCCTCGAGCTCGCAGAGGACCCTCTTCCTGGCCATCTCGATGATGGCGATACTGCTCGAATTACCCACGGCGAGGAAGTGGCCCTCTACATCAAAATCCACTGACTGCACCCAGTCTTTTCCAGTGCCGAGATTGAAGATTACGTCGCCGGTATGCACATCGAGATGAAGTACGGATTCGTAGCTGCCAACGGCAAGCGTCTGCCCGCCGGGGGAGAAGGCGAGTTTCATCACTGCATGTTTGTTCGGGCGATGGCTGGCGACTTCTTCGTAATTTGAGGTGCTCCAGAGCTTGAGCACTCCGTCGCGGCTTCCGGTCGCCAGCCTCTGGCCGTCGGGCGAGTACTTGAGCGAGAGCACGGCCTTGGCGTGGCCTTCGAGTGTCAGCTTTTCCAGCGGGTGCTGATTCTGGATGTTGATGTCCCACACCTTTATCCGCTTGTCGAAGCCGGCGGTGGCCAGGCGTTTTCCATTCGGCGAAAAATCGAGAGATGAGATGACGTCATGGTGACCGTGGAGATTCGCGACCTCTTCGCCAGTTTCCATGTCCCAGATTTTGACGGTGTTGTCCTGGCTGCCGGTCGCGAGCATTTTGCCGTCCGGAGAAAACGAGGCGCAGGTAATCTCTTTTACGTGCCCGGCGAGCTTGAAGACCTCGACCTGGGATTCGACGTCCCAGACGCGAACGCTGTTGTCCGCGCTGCCCGAAACCAGCAGCGAGCTATCGGGTGAGAAACAGACGCAAGTGACGAGACGTGTGTGTCCCTTCAGCGTGCCGACTTCTTCCCAGGTGCGAGCGTTCCAGATCCGTACCGTGCGATCCTGGCCGCCGGAAGCGAGGAGTTTCCCGCTGGGCGAAAAGGCGACGGCCCACGCGCCGGCGGTGTGCCCCCTGAGCTGCGTAGTGAGACGATGCTCGGCCGCGGTGTCCCACAGTTTCAGTGTTTTATCAAAACTGGCAGAGATGAGACGTGTGCCGTCGGGAAAAAACGCCAGCGAGAGAATGCCGTCCGTGTGGCCTTTGAGAGTCGTTCGTTCTTTTCCGTCGCTGACGCTCCATACCTTTACGATGCCTGCCATGTTGCGCTCGCCGCTGCCGGAAGCGAGCAGATTTCCGTCCGGCGAAAACGAAAGGCAGACGACACCTTCACTGTGCCCCTGAAAAGTCATCTGTTCCCGGCCGCTGTGGATATCCCACAGTTTGACCGTCTGATCCCAACTGCCGGATGCCAGCGCGCTGCCATCCGGAGAAAATGCAGCGGCATTCACCGACCCAAAGTGGCCTTTGAGGATCGTTGGATTCCGTTTGCCCTGCCGGATCTCACGGACGTCCCAAAGATAGATGTTTCCCGGCTTATCCGGGATGCCGCCGCCAGTCGCCAGAATGCTGCCGTCCGGAGAAAAAGTCACGACGCGTACGCGGTGTGCGTGGTCGCCGACTCGCGTAATCTCTTTGCCGTCCGCGGTGTCCCAGAGGATTACGTTTCGGTCGAATCCGCCAGACGCGAGGATGTCCCCATCCGGCGAGTAGGCCAGCGTGCTGACTGGCCGTTTGTGTCCTTGAAACTGCGCGCACTGGGCACCGGTTTCCAGATCCCATAAACGCACGGTCATATCACCGCTGCCGGACGCGATAAATCGGCCGCAGGGCGAAAAGGCAAGGCAGGTGATGACCCGCGTGTGTCCCGGCAGTGTGGTGATTTCCTTGCCGGTGCCTGTATCCCAAATCCTGATGGTTCTGTCTTCGCTTCCGGAAGCGATGGTTTTGCCGTCGGTCGAAACCGCGACTGCCCACACGGGCTCACGATGTCCGCGCAGCGTGTTTTTCTGACGGCTGTGGCAGAGCTGCCAGAGGTAAAACCACTCAAAGCCACGGACGTCCTTCTGATCTTCCTGGGGCAGATGCGTCTCGAGCAGCGCGTGGACGCGGCTGACGTTACCGACTTCCCATGCCTGCTTGGCCAGGTTCATATGCGCTACGTAGAGGTAGCGGCGCGCAGTCTGCTCTCGCTCTTCGGCACGGATACGTTTTTCCAGTTGCCCGGACAGATACTGTTGAACATCGCGGGCCAGGGAGTCCGCGTTGGAGTAGCGATCCTTGGGATAGGGCTGCAATGCCTTCTCGCAGATCGCCGCAAGCTCGGGTGGCGCGTGGGGTACGACCTCGTTTACCGGTCTGATGATCGCTTTGCCCGCGGCCACAAGCGCTTCCGTTTTTGAATCACTCTTGTAGGGTGACTGCCCGGTGAGAATCTCATACAGCACTGCGCCCAGCGAGAAAACGTCGCTCCGTTCGTCGATCTCTTCAATCATTCCGCGGGCCTGTTCCGGCGGCATGTATTCGGGTGTGCCGATGACTTCACCCACCATCGTGCGATAGCCATGCTGTCCCAGCTCACGGTGCTTGGCAAGGCCCCAGTCGAGGACCACGGTCTCACCGTAATCGCCGATCATGATGTTCTTGGGTTTGATGTCGCGGTGGATGACGCCCCTCGCATGCGCGTAAGCGATGGCATGGCAGACGTCGACAAAGTTCGACAGCAACGGCAGCCGGCCGGCGAGATCGAGAGGAAGGGAATCCTCAGGGATGCGGAGCTTGGATGCCGACACTGTGGTCGTGGAAGGCGACTTTGTGCCAGATTTTTTTTTGAGCCGCTGGTGAAGAGTCTTGCCGCGAACGATCTTCATGGTGTAGTAGATTCCGCCGTCTTTGCGCTGGCCAATCTCATAGACCGGCACAATGCTGGGGTGCTCAAGCTGGCCTGTGATACGTGCCTCGGCCATGAACCGCGCGATGCGTGACTCTTTAAGCTGCCTTTCAACCGTGGACAGGCCAGGCATGGGGAGAAGCTCTTTCAAGGCCACTTCACGGTTCATTTCTCTGTCTTCCGCCTTGAGGATGCGCCCCAGCCCGCCGCGACCGATTTCGCCGACGACCTCGTAACGCTCTTCATTCACCACCTGCATGTGGTTGGAGCAATGGATGCACTGGATGTGGACGCTCTTGCCACGCAGGCTGGTCGGATCGATCAGTTCTGTGGCCTCGCCGGCGTCCTCAGGAGCGTATCGCGTTCGCAGTTCGTGCGTGTGCTCGAGGAGCGATTCGATGACCGGCTCTCCCGATTCGACAAGCCCCGGAAACTCGCGGATATATGCCTCGATAGAACGCTGGTCACCGGCCTTCCAACGGTGTTCCAGATCTACGAGAACCAGTTCACGAAGGAGCGCGGGTTTATTCTCATCGGGCACATCCTCGATAAACCTCTCTATCTCGGGCGGGACGTCTGACTGCCAGGCCGTTTCAAAATCATCGAGGTCGGATCCATCCATTCCAGGAGAGATTCGTAATCCTGAGATAGATGCTTCTTCAGTTCCCGCGTCTTCTCTCCGCTTTCCGTTGTCGCATCGGGAGTGGCCTCAGTTTCCAACCGCGTTCCCATCAGTGGACCCTCATGAAGGCGCGAGGACGTTGATGCTGTCTGCGGCTTGCTCCTTCCATCTGTTCAGGATGATCCGCATCTTGCGTTCAATCGTCCGCTTGGAGCAATCCAGCTCTTCACTGATTTCCAGGTTGCTGTAGCCAGCAAGATGCCGCTCGGCAATGTAGCGAAGGTTGTCCGGCAAAACGTTCAGATAGTGCTGATAGCAATCGTGCAGGATGGCCTCTTCTTCGGGCGTCGGCCCCTTGCCTTTTTCATGATCCATACCGCCGCGATAGGAATCAGAACCGGCCATGTACCCGAGGACAGATTCTCCGCGCACCTGCCCGCCGCCGCGCTTGATGCGTCGTTCGTGCTGCATCTGATTGATGGCCTTGCGTGCGGTGATGATACCGAGCAGGGCATACAGGTCATGACGATTATTGAGCCGGGGGACTTCGCCGTCCTTGAGCTTCTGATAGAAGGCCCAGAATGCCTGTCCCGCAATATCCTCTTCGTCCGCTGCCCCCCGCTGAGGCCCACGCATCTTCTTGCGCGCCAGGTTTACGAGAAATGGCCAGTACCGATCATGCAGCTTGGCGAGGGCCGCGTCTTCGCCCCCTTTGAGCTGCGTAATCCAAAGCGTTACAGAACCACCAGAAGTTGATGACATTTTGCTGTTACCACGGACAAGGTCAGATAAAGGAACGACGGTCGTTCTGATTCTAGATTGGAGCATACTCATGGCAAGGATGATAGTGAAGCGAGGCCGAGGATTTAACCGAACCTCGGCCACGGCCGGCAGCCTGGCTGAGGTATGGGAACGGGGAGGGACCAACGGAGGAGGAGCATGGAAAGAAGGAGTGTTCGAATGCTGGACTACTCAAGTCTCATTGGTTACATCAGGTTTTGATTTGAAGTGGAGACAGGCAAAAATAGTTTGGGTATGAAGTCCAGAGATATAAATCCATGAGCATCAGATACGGCATGATCGGAACCGGCATGGTTGCCGGCTGGTTGGTCAGAGGTTTTCAGGGCTGTGAACGATCCGAGCTTGCCGCAGTTGCCAGCCGGAGCGAAGAGAAGGCGCAGGCATTTGCTCAACAGCATGAGATATCGAGTGCACACGGTTCGTATGATGAACTGCTGGCTGACGATTCTATTCAGGCGGTCGTCATCACCACGCCGAATACGTTGCATCGTGAATGGACGGAGAAGGCCGCACAGGCTGGTAAGCATGTCCTGTGCGAGAAGCCGGCCGCCATGGGCAGTGACGACACCCAGGCCATGATCGCGGCATGCGATTCGAACAGCGTGCATTTCATGGAAGCGGCGATGTACCGGTTTCAGCCGCAGATAGCACGAGTGCTCGAACTGATACAGAGCGGACGCATCGGCCAGACACGGTTGATACAAGGTGCTTTCTGTTTTCCATTCAAGCAGGAAGGCAATATCCGCCTCCAGAAGAACATGGGTGGCGGGTGTCTCTTCGATCTGGGTTTCTATCCGATCAGCTTTGCCGTGTTGGCGGCGGGGCAATCGCCTTCGAACGTCTTCGGGGCTTCGTTTTATGGAGAGACCGAGGTGGACCTCTCAACATCCGCGGCTCTGCAATTTGAAAACGGCGTCTCCGCGGTCGCCGAGTGCGCGTTCCGCACGGACGTTAAAATCCACGCTGAAATTACAGGAGAGGAAGGCGGCATCAGAATGCCAGATCCGTGGACTGCGAGAGGCACGAAAAAGGAAGTCGAAATCCTGAAAAACAGAAAGCTCGTTGAAACAGTGGAGCTTGAAGACCCCAACGCTTACACAACAGAGATCGATCATTTCTCCGATGTGATTGCCGGCGAGGCCGAACAGCTCTGGACGGCTGAGGACACCCTCCGAACCATCAGCACTCTCGAAGCCATCAGTAAGAGCGCTCGTATCGGGGAAGCAATGAACGTGGATGGGATTCAACCTGTCGGGCCAGACGAGTCGGGGCCAGACGAATAATTCAGAACAGATACCTTCATTCGTCTGTCCGCGCTCTATTCCCGGGCAGGCGCGCTCCTGCCGTTCTTGACGAACTCATCCAGTTTTGTCTTGAGTTCTTTTACGATTTCCGGCTGCTCCAAATACAGGTTCTTTCGCTCGCCGGGATCCTCATCAAGATTGTAGAGCTGTCCTGGCGCTTTGGGCGCGCTGTCGGGAATAGCGAACTGTCTGAGGTTGGGGCGGTCGTAACGATTTCCCCCGGAGCCCTTGTGGTCGAGGAATTTCCATGGCCCCCGGCGAATGGCGAGTGCAAGCCTGATGGTCTGATGCAACGTGTAACGCCGCGCCGGCTTGACATCAGATCCATTCAGTAGCGTGGGCAGAATATTGAAACTGTCTTCCGCCGCATCGTTTGGCAGACTCGCTTCTGTAATCGCGGCACAGGTGGCCATGATATCTGTAAGGCAGATGGTCTGTTCGGTCGTGCTTCCCGGCTTGATTTTGCCCGGCCAGCTTGCGACGAAAGGCACACGATGCCCGCCTTCCCACTGATCACGCTTCATACCGCGCCACGGCCGAGCGCCATCATGCTTGTGAGTTTTTCTCATATTGACGACCGACGTCACCTCCGGCCCATTGTCGCTGGTTACGATGACCAGCGTATTGTCCGCGAAGCCGTGTTGCTTCAGTGCTTTCATCAACACGCCCACCACATGATCAAATTCGAAGATGAAATCGCCGTGCGGGCCGGCCTTCGTCTTTCCTTTGAAGTCACGGCCGGGGAAAGAGGGGAGGTGAACGGCCTGTGCAGAGTGAAAAAGGAAGAACGGTTTGTCAGGTGTAGTCTTCGCGTGGTCTTCAAGAAACTTCAGGCTCTTGTCCAGGAAGACCATGTCCACTTCTTCAACATCAAAATCAGGGGCAATCATCCCGCGGCGGTTGTCGCGCGAGTAGGGATGTTTGGGAAGGTGTGATTTGTCCAGGAGCTTTGTGGGGGGTACGGGAATGCGGTCGCCATCGATGTACGCGTAGAGCCAGTCGGTGGTCGGACAGCATGCCGTGCCAAAAAAGTGATCGAATCCCCGGTGGATCGGCGCATCTGGAATCGCTCGCGAGTAATCGATGCGTTTTACCGGCTCGAGTCCGCCTCTGTTGATGGCTTTGCCCTCCTTGTCCAGAAAGGTCAGCCCGACGTGCCACTTGCCGAATAATGCAGTGGCGTAACCTTTTTCGCGCAGCATCCCAGGCAGCGTGAGCCTTTCTTTCTCGATCATGCACGGCCCGCCCGCTCCGGTAAAGACACCTCGCATCCCCTGTCTGAAGGCCATTCGTCCGGTCAGTAGACTGTAGCGGGTAGGAGTACATACCGTCGATGGCGCGTGCGCGTCTTTGAACAGCATTCCCTCTTTTGCGAGCGCATCAATGTGCGGCGTCGGCACTTTCGATTCCGGGTTGTAGCAGGCGATGTCACCGTAGCCGAGATCGTCGGCAAGGATGACTACGATGTTGGGCATGGATTCAGCATGGCTGGAAATCATGGATGAGAATGTGAGTGAAAGGAGAATATTCATGACTCTTAACGATCAGTCTGGTTGGTCATAAGAGGACCACGGATGAAGAGGGCCACGGATGAAGAGGGCCACGGATAGGCCTCTTATTCGGAACGAATGAAGCACTCGAGGCATTTCATTCGCGGTTCTCTTCATCCGCGGTTCTCTTCATCCGTGGTCCTCTTCATCCGTGGTCCTCTTCATCCGCGGTCCTCTCTTCTTCATCCGAGGTTCTCTCTTCATCATCCGCGGTTCTCTCTCCTTCACCCGCGGCCCTCTTCATCCGCGGTCCTCTCTTCTTCATCCGCGGTCCTCTTCATCCGCGGTCCTCTTCATCCGCCTTCCTCTTCATCCTCTACTTATCCCAGACTCGAGGATCAAGATCCCTCGACCACACATGCTGCGTCATTTCGGTAAACCGTCCGCTGAGCATCCCTTCAACGTATTCGACGGTCTTGGCAACCGCGAACTCGGCGAATTTTTCACCCTTTTCAGCGGTGGCCAGTTTCGCTTCGGAATCTTCGATGGCATCGTGTCGCACGTTTTCGGGGAAGAGGTGGAGCGCCATGGAAGTCTCGTATTCGGTCGCGTGGCCTGGGATACCCGTCTCACAGACCTCCTCTGCCTCATCGCGAGACAGATTCCAGTACGAGTTGAATTGAAGATTCACGTCAGGCATCACGTTTTGAAAATAGAGCTGCCACTGGCGCAGCATGCCGTAGACCGGCTGTTCGTGTCCGCCGTGCCCATTTAGAACCAGAATGTGTTTGCAGCCGTGCCGCGCCATGCATTCGATAGCATCAAACAGGACGGTCATCCACGAGCCTGGCTTCGCGGACAGCGTGCCCTTGTGCATCATGTGATGTTCCGAAATTCCGATACTCATAGGAACAGCGACGATGGCCTTTGGATAGAGCCTCTGCGCGGCCTGCTGTGCGACCCAGGTGGATGAACGGATGTCGTGCTCCATGGCCAGGTGTTCGAGATGCTGCTCGATGGCGCCGGTCGGAATGATGGCCACATTGAATTTGCCTTCCGCCATGGCTTCGCGCACCTCGCGACGGGTCATCTTTTGCACATTTATTTCTTCAGACATGGCAGATCCTTTTATTTTTCGTGGGAGAGAGTATTCAGGGCCTCCAGCAATGTATCGATTTCGTCTTCAAGAAGAAAGAAAGCAATGCTGGTACGCAGGCACTCCATACTGTCAGGGGCGGGGTTCTTGATAATGATGTTCCATCGCTCTCGCAACGCGCTCACGAGGTCCTCTCCCTTCCAGCCCTCGAGATCGAAGGTGACCAGTGCTGCTGAAAAGTCAGGCGATTCTGGTGTAAGCAGACGTGCCCCTGGAACGCTCTTCAAGCCCTCCTTAAGCCTGTTGCAGAGCAAAACCGTGCGCGCCCAGATGCTGTCAAGGCCGCATTCATCCAGGTAGTCCAGCGCGCTCACCCACGCGTGAATGAGCGGCCAAGGCCACGGCCCGTACTCGAAACGCTGCGCGGTCTCGTGCATCTCGTACGTATCGTGATCGAAGTCGAGAGCCTTTTCAGAACGCCCGCCAGCGTATGTGACTTCGATGTCATGCAGTCTTTCCTTCCGAATAAAGAGGACCCCTGACGAGTATGGCGCATACATCCACTTGTAGGAAAGGATGCCGGCGAAATCGCAGCCGAGCTCTCGAAGGGGCATCGGGCAGAGCCCGGCCGAATGCGCAAGGTCGAGGAATGTCATGACGCCGCGCTCCCGTGCGGCATCGCAGAGCTCCTTTGCGGGAATCCGAAAACCGATGTCGGTACCGACGTGGCTGAGCGCGACGAGTTTTGTCCGATCCGTCATGCACTTCTTGAGCGCGTCGACCTGCTGTTCAGTATCTGGAACAAGCGGCATTCGGGTCACTTCGACGCCGAATCGATCACGGAGGTGTAATGCCGGGAGAAGGAGAGCGGCTTCTTCGTCCGCAGTAATGATGATCTGATCCCCTTCGTGCCATTCCATCCCTCGCAACACTGTCTGGTAGCCTTCACTGACACCGCGCATCTGCGCAAGCTCATCCTTTTCAACGGAAAAGAATCGGGCGATGCGTTCCATGCTCTGCGCTCGCCGAGGCCACTCCATGTCCGGATAGATGATGTGCACCGGTCCGTGATCGAGGAGTTCCTGCATGAGATCTGCATACGCATCCGCAACCGGCCGCGGCGTGATGCTTACACCACCGTTTTGGAACCACGTGTAACGTTCGAGAGCAGGGAAGTCGTTTCGAATTCTTTGGATGTTCATAGTTGGCTGAATGGGTGACGGCCCCGATTGTGATAGGTCAGACGAATGGAGGCAGACGAATAAGAAGAAACAGATAAAAGCAGCCTTAATTCGTCTGACTCCATTCGTCTGACCACTGTTGACCTCAAGGGGAGCTCCGAATCACTCTCTCAGCCCGCAATAATGCGCGGCCGTGAGAGCATAAACTTGTGCAGCGGATTCCATGCGCGAGATGGAGACGTTTTCAATATCCGCATGAGCGGTTTCGTTGGATGGCCCGTAGTAAATAGTCGGCACACCGCTGCCGTGCACGTAGAGATTCGCATCCCCGACAATTCGCATCCCGATGTGCTCCGCCTCAGAGCCAGTGACTGTCTTGTGCGCGGTCTCAGCCGCCTTCACGAGCGGGTCGTCTGCTGCGGTTTCAAACGGCTCTCGCTGATGTTCCATGCCGACCGATAGCTTCAGATTTCCTGCGTCCGCGAATGGCTGGGTTATTTCACGTAATTCGTCGAGGATGCTCTCCGCGGTTTTGCCGGGTGTCCAGCGTCGTGTGCCTGTCAGCGCGCATCGCTGCGGAGTACGGTTGAAGTAATCTCCGGCTTTAACGATGCCAAGATCGATGCGTTCGGGGCCGGCGAGGGGATGCGCTTCTCCTGAGTCAAGTTCCTTCTGCTTCTCGAGAATGCGCTGGATCAGATCGCTCATGTGCCGGATCGGATTCTCAGAGAACGGGACAAAGTTCGTATGCCTGCCACCGCCTGCCTGGTCGAGATGGATCGTGAACACCATCGAGCCCATGCTCATGACCCAGAGCTTATCCGGACCTTCTACGATCATAATCCGGTCGCAGAGAGTTCGTCCGCTGTTGATATCCTCAATCAATGCCTTCGGTCCGTCTTTCTCTGCTTCCGGCTCTTCGTGCCCGACCACTGCGGTTAGCCACAGGTCACCTTGCAGCTCTGTGCCGGTTTCAATGATGGCTTTCGCGACGCCGAGTATCGCAGCCATACCGCCTTTCATATCCGTGGTGCCGCGGCCAAAGAGCAGGTCTCCCTCTCGAAAACAGGGCTGATTATTCTGATTAGGGATCGTGTCGAGATGGCCGTTCAGCATGAGGGTCCGCCCGTCACCGCTGCCTGCGATGCGCGCATAGAGATTATTTCTGCCTGGTGTTACCTCACGGACATCAACGTTCAGCCCAAGATCGCGCAGCATCCCTTCATACGCAGCACATACGGCCTCCTCGTGCATCGTGACACTCGGAATCCTGACGAGCTCCTCGGACCGGTCGACAATCCAATTGCCATCGATGGCATTGAGGATGTAATTCGGTTGGGACATTGACGCTTAGCGCTCCTCTCCATGAATACTCCGAAGAATGCATTGTGGGGCGGGCGTCCCGCCGCCGAAGCAGCGAAGCTGCTCTTCCGAGCCTTGAGCGACTTCGTCGCTAAGACGGGCGGTACGCCTGCCCCACATATCACTGCTGTATCCTGTTGGAGTATTATGAGAACGACCACTTAGTTTTCAGTTGTTTTGCATCCAGTATTCCCGGAAAGCACGGAGGCGGGGGAGAGACTCCAAGTCTTTCTGTCTTCCGCTGGCTTCTTTGCTGGCGATGATGTCGTCGAGATGACAGACGGGGAAACCTTCAACTTCAACTCTACGCATCCAGGCGTCTTCAAATCGTTCGATACCATCAGGGGCGAAAATCAGGTCAAGATCAAAAGGTCCGTTTTTCAGTTGTACGAAGTCCTTACCACGTACGATTTCATCCGCCTGACTTTCAGTAAGACCGAACCCCAGTTGCGTAAGTGCTGTGACAAGAGCCGCCCCGTTCTTGCGGTTGCGCTCGACAAACAGATCGGCGTCCTGAGTGGTATCCGGGAATCCAAGAAGAATTGCCGCAGACTTGCCAAGGAACAGATATCGGACCCCGTGATCTGCCAGAGCATCACGAACTTCTTGTGCCTGCCGGTATTCAAACGCTGCCATAGCCCAGCCACTCCGGGAGATTTTCGGTACACCAGTGCCGGTAATCTGCCATCGTCTCGAAAGATCGGTAATTGGCGTCGTCCAGCACAGGCTTGTAGGTGCGGATGAATGCATAGCGCATTCGTATTTCCAGAGGCCGCCGTGACGCCGCTTCAAATTCTTCGAGCCATTCGGCAGGAATTCGCTCGGATTTACTCACTGTGTCGTTTGAGATTTCTGAGGACGAATCCGATTGAGATTCTTTAGGGCCTGTAACCATGATGATTCCTAAATAATGGTTTGCGAGACCCCCTCATCATAATCTGATGTTGCCAAAATACACTCCAGGGCACCTCCTTCTCACTTCCGTCAAGAAATCCCATCCGCCCGTGAATAAGTTCCCGCATCCTACTTTTTCGCTTTTGGCTTTGGCTTCGGTTTTCTGGGCTTCTGCCAAGGAATGACATTGGCGCGCTCGGCGTACGACTGCCACATGGCTGCGAGAGCCTGGGCGCGCTCGGGCTGCGCTCCGGCCAGGTTGTTCAGCTCGGAGCGGTCGGCCTCCATGTCGTAGAGCTCCCATTTTCCATTGCGGCCGCGGGCGACGAGTTTCCATTTGTCCTGGCGGACCGCGCGGTTGCCTTCGTGCTCCCAGTAGATGGCTTCACGCTCGATCTTCTTGCCTTCGAATGCGGGCTTGAGGCTCTTGCCTTCGAGCGGTTTTATTCTGTTGCCTTTGTAATCGGTGGGGTAGGTTGTGCCGGAGATATCTACGCACGTGGCCATCAGGTCGATGAGGTGGCTGGGCTGGTGTTCCAGTTCTCCCTTGCGTTTGATACCGGACGGCCAATGGGCGATGAGCGGCGTTGAGATGCCGCCTTCGTGCACCCAGTGTTTGTATTCACGGAACGGGACGTTCGAGACGTTGGCCCAGCCTCTGCCGTAACCGATGTAAGTATCGGCCGGGCCGGGCAGGACACCGGTGCCTCTGAGCACTGGCCAGCCGTCGCGAGTCTGGCGTGGGATCATCCCGGTCTGGAGAGCTTTCGGATCCATGGGTTTGAATTTCGGCTTATCCGCGCGCACCTGGTTGCCGCGGCGTCCCATGCCTTCTGCACAGCCTCCGTTGTCCTCGAAGTACATGACGAGCGTGTTATCGAGCATGTTGTTCTTCTTGAGCTCATTCACGATGCGACCGATGCCCTGATCCATGTTGTCAACCATCGCGGCGTAGACTTCCATGCACGCGGCTTCCCATTCTTTGTTCTGGACTCTTTTCCAATCGCCGGCCTGCGGGGACATGTTCCAGTGCTTTTCTATGACACCGAGCTCGAGCATCTTTTTGTAGCGTGCCTCTCGAATGGCCTTGTATCCGACGTTGTATTTGCCCTTGTATTTCGCGATGTCTTTGGGATGGGCATGCATGGGCCAGTGCGCAGATGTGTAGGCCACATAGATAAAAAACGGTTTGTCTGCGTTCTGCTTTGCGTGATCCGATATATATCGCACCGCGTGGTCGCTGATCGCATCGGTGTAGTAGTAATCTTTGGGCTTGTATTCCGGATCCGCGTAAGGGGAGATGTAGGTATTGTCGCGGGTGAGCGTATTGGGATCGAAGAAGCTTCCTGCGCCGTGGATGGTGCCATAGAAACGATTGAAGCCGCGCTGCACTGGCCAATTGACTTTCGGGCCAGTTGGTTTGGTCTCCTTGGTGATATGCCACTTGCCGGCCATGTAAGTGCGATAGCCGTTCGTGCCGAGCACCTCGGCGATGGTCATACACTGTCTGTTGAGATTGCCGCGGTAACCATCAACTCCCCGGTCGCTCATCATATGGCCCACTCCGGCCTGGTGGGGATAGAGTCCGGTGAGCAGGCTGGCGCGCGTCGGGCAGCATCGTGCAGTGTTGTAGAACTGGGTGAAGCGGAGCCCGTCTGTGGCGAGCGCGTCGAGGTTTGGCGTTTCAATCTCGCTGCCGTAACAGCCGATGTCTGAGTAGCCCATGTCATCGCCCATCATCAGGATGATGTTGGGTTGATCGGCGGCGGAAAGAAAGTTTGTCGACACGAGGACACAGAAAATTGACTGGATCAGTAGACGCATAGGAACGAGGTTAGGATTGCTGGATTCTGGATTCTGGATTCTGGATTCTGGATTCTGGATTCTGGATTCTGGATTCTGGATTCTGGATTCTGGATTCTGGATTCTGGATTCTGGATT
>Ga0187827_10001057_pt1 | contig 41452 bp, 41 predicted proteins | sample ETNtaG_39_FD_167969 | JGI IMG/M metagenome (GOLD analysis project Ga0187827, IMG submission 167969) | Marine microbial and viral communities from oxygen minimum zone, Eastern Pacific Ocean - ETNP2014_SV_150_PacBio MetaG (Illumina Assembly) | ecosystem: Environmental > Aquatic > Marine > Hypoxic...
CAGAAAAGTAATATTGAAGTTTAAAAAGTTTAATACCTTGTTTAATACCTAAGATTCAGAGAGTGAAAAAACCGCAGTTTTTGGAGCGGGCGAAGGGATTCGAACCCTCGACTTCAACCTTGGCAAGGTTATATGGGGTTGCTGATGTCTTTTTTTACCATATGTTAAAACGCTTTTTTGGATGCGTTGGTATTAAATTAATGAAGGAAATTCATAATAATAACAATTGTATAATTTAATTTTTTTTTATTATATTTTTAATAAAATAGACTTTTCAAAATAAATTATTGTGATTTGTTTTGTTTAGAATTGTTTGATATATTATTAAGACATAAATATATTTAATCTTGAAAATGCTTATTAAAGATTTATTAAATAATGTTAAATTTCCTATTCTTATAAATTCTTTTAATAGACCAACATATTTAAAATTACTTGTCGATCAATTCAACGCATTGGATATAACTCCAATTATTCTCGATAATTGTTCAAACAATCTTGAATTATTAGAATACTATAAATCTTATACTAATAAAAAATTCTCATTAATAAAATTTGATAAAAATTATAATCATAATATTATATTCAGTAATGAAGTTTATTTAAATCTCCCAAATTATTTTGCATACACAGATTGTGATATTAAACTAAACCCTAATTTACCAAAAAATTTCTTAGAAATTTTATGTAATTTAACAAAATACTTTACCTCATTTAAAGCTGGTTTTGCGTTAGAAATAAATAATATTAAACTTAAAAATAAATTAATTTTTAATGAATTTAAAATTAAGGAATGGGAAGATATTTTTTGGACAAAACCTCTTAAACACGAAAGTTTGGAAGTTTATGCAGCTGCCATTGATACAACTTTTGCGGTATATAATAAAAGGAATGATAATTATTGTGGTGGCAAAGGAAAGGAAAATTCGGTTAGAGTAGCTGGAAATTTTACAGCAATTCACTATCCATGGATAGAAAAAGATCCTATGCCTAAATCTGAAGAAGACTTTTATTTAGAAAACGGTAATCTTAAAATTATAAACTGGCATAACAAAAACTAATTATATTAATTGAAATGATGGTAATTTAATAATTGGTATTAGTTATAAACTAGATTAAGAAAATTACTTCAATTTTTTTGATTTAATTAAGATATCAAAAAATAACTTTTTTGAAAGCTTGCCGTTGATATAATCTCTAAAATTATGTTTACTTATTTTTTTTAGTGTTTCTATATCAAATAGATAGAATTTATTTGAAATTTTATTTAAAAAATCAACATTTTTTTCTATACCTTGCTCTTTTAAAACTTCTAATACTCCGTATTTAATCTCTAAAGATAAAAAATCGTCAAGTATTTCTAATTCATGTCCTTCTATATCTAATTTAATTAAGTCAATTTTATCTATATTGATACTTTTTAAAAATGTTGATAGCTTTATTGATTTAACTTTTGCTATCTTATTTTTTACTGAAACACTTTCGTCAATTACTTTATTTTCTGAGCTTGGATAATTACTTATAAATTTGTAGTTGTTATTATTAGAAATTATATAATTAAAAAATTTTATATTTTTAAAATTATTTAAATAAAAACTAAGATTAGATTTCATAATACTATAGTTTTTTGGAGAACCTTCAACAGCATAAATTTGACTATCTTTATATTCTTTTGCAAATATAAAAGACACCAAGCCCCAACATGCTCCAATATCTATAATAGTTTTTGGTATACAACTATTTTTTTTTAAAAATTTAAAAATATTTTCAGGATTAAAAGAGTATTTTTGCTGTATAACTTTTAAATATGACCTATCAAGAAGTTCAAGGAAAACCCCGTCTATTTCTATAAATATTTTTCCATTTGTAAAAAACAAATTATTTTTAATTTTAAAAAAATTTAAAATTTTATTTATATAATATAATAAATTAAATAAATATTGACCTCTAACTACTCTGTTTTCATAAGAGAATAATATTTTATCATTAGTTTTGTTTTTAATATTAGCATTTACTAAATTATTAAATTCAAATAAATTCATATTGAAATTAAATATTTATTATCATGTTATTTTTTTCATAATCTTCTTTAAGAAAAAGTGTTTTTTCAATAATTTTAAAATTCACATTGTGTATAAGTGCCAAAGGCGAATTTGCTGCACCATCTTCTGTCCATTGTAAATTTAAATCTTTATCATATAAACTTAAAAGCACATTGATAATTGGTCTAACGTGTGTTGGATCAGATATAAAAGTATCATTTCTAGGATGAGGGACAACAATATCTATTGCAAAGCTATTTTTGTAAATTCTATAAAGTTCTTTCATTATTAAATTAAAAATAGATGAATTGCTTCCAAGATGTTCTAAAACATGTGATAATAAAACCTGATCTACAGAATCATCTTCAAAGAGATAGGGGGATTTTTCTAAATCATGAACAATATCGGATTTAAAAGTTTTGTATTTATCTAAATTGATAAATCTTTCTTTTATTTTTGAACTAGATCTTACATTTAATTTTATCATTTCGACGTTGGTGCTTTCATATATATTTGTTTAAATAATTATATAGACTACATAGGATTCATATAATAATTTTTTTTATTAATTAATTTATAAGATTACAAAGAAAATGATAAAATAAACATGAATAAATCACCTTTTTTAAAATTACAAAATGGAGAAATATTACGCGTTGGAGATACAAAACATACACCCCAAGGTGAGTTAACAATACAGAAATTCAGCTATGGATTTGATATTGCATCAAGAACTTCAATTATTAATCATTTGATTCATAAATATAAACTTGATAGTTATTTAGAAATAGGAGTTCGAGATGGGAGAAATTTTGATAAAATTGTTATAAATAAAAAAATTGGAATAGATCCCCATCCTAGAAAAAAAATAAAAAATCTTTATGAAATAACATCTGGTGAATTTTTTAATAAAAACAAAGATTTTTTTGATATTATTTTTATTGATGGTTTGCATTTAGAATATCAAGCAGATAAAGATATAGATGGATCGCTTAAATTTTTGTCAAAAGATGGCTTTATTATTTTACATGATTGTAATCCTCCAACTGAATTTCATCAAAGAGAAAATTATGAAATAAATGGCAAATTTCCACAGTGGAACGGCACTGTTTGGAAATCATTTGCAAAACTAAGAATGACAAATTCAAATTTAATGATGTGCTGTGTAGATTGTGATTGGGGGGTGGGCATAATTAAAAAAGATAAGTCAAATATTTTTAATTCTTCAGGAAAATTAAACTATAATTTTTTAGCTAAAAATCGTATTGATTTATTAAATCTAATTTCAGTAAATTACTTTATAAATAATTATTAATTTTATAAAAAAAATATTTATTTCATTTATGGTTTAATACCTTGTTTAATACCTAAAATTTAAAAAGTGAAAAAACCGCAGTTTTTGGAGCGGGCGAAGGGATTCGAACCCTCGACTTCAACCTTGGCAACGTTGCACGAGGGGTTGCTGATGCCTGTTTTTACCATATGTTAAAACATTTTTTTGGATGCGCTGGTATTAAACAAAGAGTTTAATACCCAAAGAAAACAAACTTAATGGCATTGGTATTAAATTAATAACGGAAATAACTTATCTTTTTTTAAAAAAACCACTTAGCATTTTCATATAATTTATGAGGTGTTGCACAACTCTATTTATTGAAGCTATGCAGGAACTATATTGATTTTTTTTAATTAAAGAGGTTTGGCAAAAACATTCATAACGTTTTTTATATTTAAATCATTTAAATTAATATTATTTTGTATATTCGAAATATCAAAAAGTTTGTAATTAAATCTATTAAAAATTTCTTGGATCTTAAGTTTGTTTTCATTTCTTATCTCTATAATAATTTTTGGTTTATAAGTTTTAATTAAGTTTTGTGCACCCAACAAAACATTTAAATCTTCGCCTTCAGTATCAATTTTTATTCCCCTAACTTTTTTATTGCTATCATCAAATTTTAACGAGTCTAATTTAATAGTTTTAATAGGAGTGCCCTCATTATCAATTTTACCACCTTTAGATAAGTATGAATGCTCAGTAATAATTTTAAATTTTGATAGTCCATCAAAATTAGAGACAGCTACTAATTCAATGTCAGTATTTTTTTGCATTCTATTTAACCTTAAATTAGTTATGAGTCTGGCCATATTTAAATAAAAAGGTTCTATAGGAATGACTTTATTTAATGAATTAGATCTTATAGAAGTTATTGTGTAGAGACCTGTATGAGCACCAACATCAACATAAATCCCTTCTTCTTTAGATATTTCATACCAAAGATCTAAACTTTTTAAATCGTGCGAACCATGCCAAAAATATTTCACAGCCGAAGAATCATCATTAAGAATATTTAAAATTAAAAAAGATGTTTTAGTGATTTTAAATTCAATCACGCCATTATAAGGTGGCAATTTATTTAACTCTGCTAAACTCATATTTCTATAATTAAGGTTGATATTCTCCTTTTTAAATTTAATTGCTTCTTCAGACATATTGATTATTACATATTAATTGGTTTTTTTGAAAATGAAAGATGTCTTAGAAACATCTTGGAAATAATCAGAAAGAAAAACAAAACGAAAGAAAAATAGTAAATACGAAGCCAATACCAACAACAATAGTCTATTACGATGAGATTAGAGTTGGCAGAACAAAAAAATCAGTAGTTGGTAAATTGAGTGCGTTGGATCAACCATAAACAGGGGTGGAAGCGCTTTTAAATCCTTAGTTAAAAAAATAAAAATATTTCAAAAGTTTAATACCTTGTTTAATGCCTAAAAATTAGAGAACGAAAAAACCGCAGTTTTTGGAGCGGGCGAAGGGATTCGAACCCTCGACTTCAACCTTGGCAAGGTTGCGCTCTACCCCTGAGCTACGCCCGCTTCCATTATGAATTAACACAAAATAAAGATAATGTCATTAGCACAAAGCTGCTAAGTTTATTTAGGTTGATTCAATTTTATTAGATAGAATTACATCTAACAGTATTTTGTGAATAAGGATATTATAATACAGACATAACAATATATTAAGTGAATTTAATTTCTTTTCACGGGACTTAAAATGTTATTAGTTTATAATTTATTTCCAATAGTTTCTTACAACAGAATTAGATTTATGTTCTTTTTGCATTTTTCCCTTACAAACGATTATTGATATGTTTGCATCTAAATCTTCTTTTTCTTTAATAGATTTGAAATAACGTATTTTATCTCCAGGAAAAAATTTGTATTTGACATTTGACATGAGTATAACTTCTTGATCCCCAAATGTCTTATGATTATCATAAAATAATTTGTTTTTTGAATATTGAAACCAAATTTTATTTAGATCCTTATTATCCGCATTCCAAAATAACATAGAAGAGTTTATTTTATAATAAATTTTTTTTTTCAAAGATATAGGATTACAGAGTATATTTAACCATTGATTTTGAATTATAAATTCATCAATGTTTTTTAATATGATCATATCTAAATCTAGATACAAACAACTACCACTTAGCAAGCCTGGTTTAAAGAGCAGACATTTATTCCACCATCCCTTTATTGATTTATCTTCAAGATTTATAACTTTTATTTGTTTTAATAAATTTTGGGAATTCTCTGTGAGACAAATAAAATCAAAAGGAATTGTTAAGTATCTTTTAGTCATAAGATACAAAGTATTTACATAATCACTATCATACTTGCCTCCTTCTTTTACACAACAAACATTTATTTTATGCATAATATTTGTTTTTTCCTTTTAGTTTTTTATACTATTAATATATATTTTATGATAGTTTGTGTATATCAAATGCTATAACCATTCTCTCATCTTTTGACTTAAAAGAAATTGTTTTATGATAAAGAGAGGAGGGAAATAAGACAAGGTCATAAATCTTAGGCAAAATAGTTTTTGTTGGGATATTTTTATTTCTTATAGGATAATTATCTCCATGAAGACTAAACTCAATTCCAGCATCATTTTTTTTTATATTAAATGGTATTTTTAAATAAATTACACCACTTAACCAACCAGCTGGATGAATATGAGATGTGTTGTATCCTTCACTTTTAAGTATGTTGCTCCAAATATTAAATTTGTATTTTTTTGGCCATTTTTTAATAAAAACACAATTTTCATTTTTAAAATTTTCTTTATAATTTGAAATTTCTTTAACCAAAATATTTTGTAATTTTGATAAAGATACGATTCCCAATTGAGTTAAGTTGTATGCAGAACTGCCTCCAACAGTTGTTTTTCCAAAAAGTTCCCATGTAAATTTTTTTTCCGTTATTTCTTTAATGAGTTCTTGTATTTCTAAATTGTCATTTTCCATATTCTTTTTAATATTTTTTTTATGTACAAAATTTAATGGGTTTTGACAAAAAGGATAGATATTTATTATTTCGAATTGATGAGAAATATACGCAGAAATTGCTGCTATTCGTCTATTATCAGTTTCATTTTTACTTATATTGCCAATCAATTTTTGATACTCTTCCTTTTTGTTTAAAATAAAATAACACTCAAGTATTCTTGAGTTAGTTCTTTCGTGATGAGACAGAGTATAATATGAAAGGGCCTTATTAATATCATCAATATTTTTATAGCATTCTCCTAAATAATAATAAACTGATACAAGTTTTTTATCATGAACTAATGATTGATTGAAAAATTTTATGGCTATTTTATATTTTTTTAAATTTAAGTAAACCATGCCAAGATTAAAAAAAGCTTCGGTATAATTCTTCTTTAATTCAATAGCTTTATTTAATTTTTTAATTGCTTCAGAGTATTTATTTTGAGTATAAAGTATAAAACCCATATTATTATAAACAGCAGGTAAAGTATTATTAGTTTTTGTTATGTCTTTGAAACAGTTGAGTGCTTCTTCATTTTTTCCTAAACTTTGATAAACAATACCCAAATTAAGTTTTGCAGATATAAAACGAGGGTTAATTTTTAGTGCTTCCAAAAAATTATTTTGAGCGATTTCATATTCTTTTTTTTTTAAATAAATGATCCCTTTTAAATTTAAAATTATATCCGATAAAGGAAATTTATACAGCAAGGATTCAACTTTATCTTGAGCTAACTCAAAATTATCATTTTTGATTAGAGATATAATTTCATTGATTAAATCTTTGTTTAAATAAGTTTTTGAATCATCTTTATTCATATAAGTATATTGAATATTAAATTACATTAGTAATTAAAAGTGTAAATAAAAAGATATATATTCTATTAATAAACAGCATAAAATAGATTATTAGTATGAATCGTTAATAATATTAATGAAACCCATGATTGATAAAAAGTTAAAAAAATTATTTTCTAAAGCTTTAAAAAAGCATCAAAAAGGTAATCTGAATGAGGCAAAAAATATATACAATAAAATAATTAAGATTAATCCAAATATAGATGTTGTTCAAAATAATTTAGGAATTATATATTTAAAATCAAAACTACAGAAAAAAGCTCAATCATGTTTTTTAAACGCAATTAAAATTAATTCAAATTATATTGATGCCTATAACAACTTGGCTATGCTTAATAATGAAATAGGCGAATACAATAAATCAATCACATATTCAAAAAAAGTATTAGAAATTGAACCTAACGTTGTTAAGGCATTATTTAATCTAGCTTATTCATATGGAAAAATTGGAGATGAAAAAAATGAAATTGATTTTTATTTTAAGACTTTGAATTGCGACCCGAATCATTTTAAAGCATGCCATAATCTTGCTTTAAGATATTATGAATTAGGACATACAGAAAAATCTTTAGATTTTTGGAAAAAAGCAAATTCAATTAATCCCGATGATGCTAATGTTGGAGATATGCTGGCTTGTGTACTATTAAAACATTTTCATTTTGAAGAAGGATTTAATTTTTTTGAATCAAGACTAAAAAAAAATAAATTTACAAAAATTATTAAATCAAATAAATTAAATCCCTTGTGGCATGGGGAAGATTTGAATGAAAAAATAATTTTTATTATTGCTGAACAAGGTTTCGGGGATACTATTCAATTTGCAAGATACGCCTATGAATTATCTGATTTTTACAAAACAGATATATTTTTGTTGGTTAATAAAAAAATTATTCATCTTTTTGATCAAAAAAAATTAAAAATAATTACGAAAGGAGATAAAATTCCAAAATATGATTACTATTCATTTCTTCAATCTTTGCCTAAATATTATTACCAAAGAAAGAAAAATTTGTTGGGCCAATATAATTATATAAGCAAGAATCAAAAAATATTCAACAAGTGGAAATCCAAACTATCCAAATTTTCTCTGCCTAAAATTGGTATTAATTGGCAGGGTAATAAAAATTTTAAATATGATAAATATAGATCTATACCTCTAGAAAAATTTGAGACTTTATGTAATACAACTGGATTTGATTTTATTAGTGTTCATAAAGGAGAGGGAGAAAGTCAGATTAAAGATATAAAATTTATTGATAAACTTCATAACTTTTCATCAACAATAGATAATGGGCAAAATTCTTTTGAAGATACAATTGAAATTATTAGAAACCTTGATTTGGTAATAACAACATGTACATCAATTGCTCATTTATCATCTACTATTGGCACAAAGACATGGATTTTATTAGCATACAATTCGGATTGGAGATGGTTCACAAATACAAATTCTACACCCTGGTATAAAAACACGCTATTATTTAGACAGGAAAAACTTAATAATTGGGAAAGTGTGTTTGAAAAAGTTAAACAAAAACTTGTTTCAGATTATAAATTACAAAATTAATAAATATTATTTTTTAAAAGATAATTTTTAATACCGCTGAGTTTTTTTTATTCTTGTTTATAAATTTTCTATCTATTAATTTGATTTTAATAAATTTTCTTTCATACTATATAATTGCTAAATGTTTTTGTAGATCTAATAGTATTATGTAAATTTTTTGAAAGTTAGTTTATTCACATCAACTAAGTTAGGTTCTTTTTATACAAAGTATTGTTTTTTTTATAAATTTTAGATAAAAAAATATTTTTTAAAATTCTTTTATAATACATGGAATAATTTTTTCTACCTGATCCAATATTAGGATAATGTCCTAAGATATCATACAGATATTTTTGATCAATTTTTTTTATACTTATGTAATTTTTATTCATAAAATTTACTAATGTTTAAAAAATCTATAATTAGAAAAATAAAGAGGAATCCTATAAGAATTCGCACATTTAATAGTATTGTTGTCGTTAACAGACCCCTTTGGTTGAATGACAGATTTACAATTATTTCTTATTAGTAATTTAAGATTATCTGTAAACGGGAAGAAAGCATCCGAAGCAGCCACAAAACCAATCTTTTTTGCATGACTACTAGCTTTTATAAGAGATAATTTGGTAGCATCAATCCTACTCATTTGACCAGCCCCAATTCCAATTGTTTGTTTGTTTTTTGCAAGTACAATTGAGTTTGATCTAACATGTTTACATACCCTAAATGAAAAAATCAAATCTTCTTGTATTTTTCTTGAAGCCTTTTTGTTGCTTACACAATAAATATTTTTTAAATTAATTTTAGTTAAGTTCTTATCCTGAAATACATAACCATCATTGACTGATTTTATATCTTGTTTTTTGTCAATTAATAAATTTTTTCTTTTAATTATTATTAAGTTTTTCTTTTTACTAAAAATTTTAAGTGCAAGTTTTGTAAAATCATTTGCAATAATAATTTCATAAAAATTTTTAGATATTTGTTTTGCTAAATCCAAAGTAACTAATCTATTCAAAACTACTACACCTCCAAACGCACTAATTGGATCTGCTAGATGAGCTTTTTTATATGCACTTAATATCTGTTTACGTGATGATACCCCGCAAGGATTGTTATGTTTTATAATAATACATGTAGGTTCGCTAAATTCATTTATGCAATTAATTGCTGAATCTATATCAAGAATATTGTTATAACTAATTTTTTTACCCTGCAAAATATTATCAAAAAATGTTTTTTTACATTTGTTTTTATAAAAAAATGATTTTTGATTGGGGTTTTCACCATATCTCAAATTAATTTTATTATGATTTCTTTTTTTAAGATAACAAGTTTTATTTTTGTTAAACCAGTTTGATATAACTGAGTCATAATTAGCAGTAGTAGTATATGCTTTTTGAGCCATTTCTTTTCTAAAATCTAAAGTAGTAGATCCTAGATTACTATTCAATTCATTAATTAAACTTTTATAATCTTTAAAATCACAGATTGTTGTAACAGAGTTGTGGTTTTTTGAGGATGATCTGAGTAAAGCTGGACCCCCGATATCGATCATTTCTATACATTTTGAAAAATCTGAAGTTTTTTTTATAATTTTTTCAAACGGATAAAGATTAACAATTACAAAATCAATTACAGGAAATTTTAATTTATTAAAAGATTTAACATGTCTGTTTATTTTTCTATTAAATAACAAGGATGCATGGATATTTGGATGCAATGTTTTTACTCTTCCATCTAAAATTTCTTTAAATTTTGTAACATTTGCTACGGATTTACATGAAAATCCTAAAGACAATATATGTTTTGCGGTTGAGTCTGTAGAAATAATTCCGATATTATTTTTTAAAAAAGCATTACATAAATTATTAAGACCATTTTTATTATATACAGAAATTAATGCAAACTTTTCTTTCATTATGAATTAGTTTTTTGTAAGAGACCAAAGCTGTTTTTTTTTCGAAGCATTAGAATAACCAGATATAACAATTTGTTTAGTTTGTTCTACCTTTTTTCCATCTTTTATGTAAATACTATCTTCAAGTGTTAAACTGTTTTTAGATGTAAAAATCCACGACTGCCCACCATTTGTTTTAATTAGAACATTTTTACAATCATTAGTAAGCAAACAGGAGCAATTAGAGGTTAAATGAAATCTAATATTATAAAGGATTTTTTTGTTATATAATTTGGTTGTAATTATTGTATCTTCACCTTCAATTTTATTTATTTTTTTATAAATTTTAATTTTTCTTTTGATAATTTTATTAAAGTTTTCACGATATCCATCGTGACTTCCAATCCAGGTTAGACTTTTTTCATTATCATCATTTTCAAAAATAATATTTTTAGGAATTCTTTTATATGATTTTTTTTCAACTAATTCACTTATATTTGTGTTTGAAACAACAATAGTTGAATGAGCAGCGCTATATCTTAAATAATCTGGTCTTTTAACAAACCTTTTTTCTACCGATCCACAATTAGTAATAATTTTTTCATTATTACAACTTAATTCAAAACTTAAAGTACTTGCATGAAGATTTTGATTAATTTCTTTATTTGAAGGTTTTACAACATCAAAGAATATTTTTAATTTATTATTTGAATAGACAGCAATTCCATTTTCTACATTTTCAAGTTTTTTTAGTTTAATATCTTTTGTTAAATTAATTATTTTAATTATATTGTTATAATTTGCATTATTTGATCCATTAAATAGAGCAATAGAATTATCTTTATGAATTAAATTTCCAAGGACAGATGTCATGTTGTAAATCTGGTATTGAATGAATTCAGGAATTTTTATTTCAAAAAACAAAAATATATTTTTAATTTCATATAAATTATTAATAAATTCAGCTTGGTATGAGGGGTTATTAGATTTATGAAAACCGTTTATATCAACTTGTGTTCGTATTTGTTCTTTAAGTATATGGCTAATGTCACTAATATTTTTTTTATGTATTAATTTAAAAAGTAAAAGAATCTTTATCATTTCAATTGAAATATTTTTTTTTGAAATTATAAATTTTTTCAATAAATCTAAAATTATAAAATGTTTTAATATAATTCTTCCAAAGAATAGTTTTTCATCATTAGTTGAAGATATTGCATAAAAATCATAATTATAAATTAGATTAATTAATCTTTTACTTGTAAAAATCTCGTTCCAAACAAAAGTATTTTTTGAATATTCTTTATTGTGCCAATTAATAATTTGTTTTTTTGCTATTAAAACACACTCTGTCCCACCTAAATTTTTTGCTGCTATAAGCCAATCAAAACTATGATATATTTTACTTTCTTCATCATAAAATTTTGAGTTATAATATTTTTTTGAAAAAAATAATTTTTTTAAAAATAATAAATCTTCAAATAAAATATTTTTAAAATCATAGCTATAATTTTTTTCACTAAATTGTTTTTCTTTGATATTTAAAATAACTCTATTTAATAAAAGAATTCTATAAATATAAAAAAAAATAAACTTAAGCATTTTTTTGTAACTGTGCTGAAAAAAAACCGTCTATTAAAAATTTTTCTCTAAATTTTATTGGACGAGTTTTAAAAAATCCTTTTGCATTTATTAGATTTTTTATATTTCTATCCTTTGATGTAAATTTTTTTAGAATAAAATTTTTATTTTCATTCAAAAATCTATTAATCTGGTTTTCTCCCTCAATTTTTAAAAAAGAACAAACGATATAAATAATAAAGCCATTATTTTTTACTAAATTTTTTGCTTTATTAAGAAATTTATACTGAATTGAACAGATATCATGAAAATTAGGGGATGAGTCTCTATAAAATATTTCAGGATTCCTTCTAATAGTGCCAATTGAAGAACAAGGTGCATCAATTATAACTATATCAAATTTATTTTTTGAATTTATTTTTAGGCTATCTTCATTTATTATCTGATTATTAAAATTTAAACGACGAAGATTATCTTTCATAATAGATACTTTATTTTTATTTTTATCGTATGAAACTACATCTCCTTTATTACAAATTAATTGAAAAGTTTTTCCTCCAGGAGCAGCACACATATCTAATATTTTTTTTGAAAATATTTTATCAAATAAAAACAACGGCACCATAGAAGAAAAATCCTGAATCCACCAAATGCCTTCTTTATATTTTGGTAAATTTTCAATTTTTGAAAAATTTTTTATCACTAGCGAGTTCTTAGTTGTTTTTATATTTGGCAGCTTAAACTTTTTTAAATCTTTTGAGTTTTTAAAAACTAGATGAATATTTGGCTTCTCTTTTATAGTTTTAATAAAATTAATCTTTATTTTTTCATCCCAATTTTTTGTTTGATCTTTAAACCATTGAGGTAACATCGAAAAAGAAACCTTTATTTTATAAAGTTTTTTTTTATTACGGGCTATGTTTCTTAATAAACCATTAATAAAGGCGGGATAAATTTTTAAGAATTTTTTATTTTTTGCAATTTCAACCGAAGAATGAATAACGGCATAATCTTTAAAATTAAGAAAAACAATCTGGGCGATACTACTCAGCATAAGAAAATAACTGTTACTGTTTTTATTAATTTTTTTTACGTATATCTTTAAGATTTGATCTATTTCTATATTATATCTCATACTTGTCAAAACTACATTTTGTATTAGTTTAAAGTCACTTGAACTAATTTTTTTATTTTTAATTATTATTGAGGATATAGAATCATAATTTATTTTTTTATTTTTTAATGATTTTAAAATTTGAAAAATTATATATCTTGAAATTAAACCTTTTTGCATAATTTGCTGAATAGAATAATCTAAAATTTTAATAAAGTAATCTTTTTACATTAAATTTATTGACAATTCTGTAAGTTGTTAGAATAATATCAATTTTAATATGATTACAAATCTAATTAATAAAAATTCATCAAATTAAATGCGTGGCAATCTAGAAACTATAGTAGGAGCAATGTTTGCAGGAAAAACTAGCGAGCTTTTAAAGAGAATTTTATGGGCAGAACATCAAGGAAAAAAAATACTAGTTTTAAAACATAGAATTGATAATCGTTATTCAGAAAAATTAATTTCAACACATAATAATTTAAGTCATGAATGTTACGCAATGAAAGATTGGAGAGATGTTCATTCACATTATGATTTTAGTAAAAAAGAATATGATGTAATTTTTTTAGATGAAATTCAGTTTATGGATGCTGATGAAACAATATTAAATGTTGAAAAATTTTTACAAATTGGCATTGATGTAGTTTGTGCTGGATTAGACCAAGATTCACGTGGTAAGCCTTGGGAAACCTCGTCTTATTTACTGGCTCTTGCAGATAAAATTACAAAAATTTATGGGTTTTGTAATGTTTGCGGCATAGAAGCTACTAAAACATATAGAAAAATTGAGGGTGGGGATAGAACTCAGGTTGGCGCAGCAAATATTTACGAACCAAGATGTCTCAAACACTGGGAACCAAGGTAATTCTATTAAACTATATTTTTATTTAGTCGATTTTTTACTAATTCATTAACCACACTTGGATCGGCCAGAGTTGAGATGTCTCCAAGCTGTTTGTGCTCATTAGCAGCAATTTTTCTTAATATTCTTCTCATAATTTTGCCCGAACGGGTTTTTGGCAAACCTGTAGAAAAATGAATTATATCTGGAGTTGCTATAGGACCTATTGTTTCACGAACTAATTTTTTTAACTCAATATTAAGCTGTTCACTTGGTTCTTCATTAGCATTTAGAGAAACGTAGCAATAAAGACCATTACCTTTGATGTTATGGGCATATCCTACAACAGCAGCTTCTGATACTTTTGGATGTAAGACAAAAGCACTTTCGATTTCAGCTGTTCCAAGATTATGACCGGATACAATTATTACATCGTCTACTCTGCCGGTAATCCAGTAATATCCATCTGAGTCGCGTTTACATCCATCACCTGTAAAATATTTTCCATCAAACTGTGAAAAATATGTATTTATAAATCTTTGGTGATTTCCATATACGGTTCTCATTTGACCAGGCCAAGAATCTTTAATACACAATCTTCCTTCACATATTCCATCAAGGACTTTGCCATTTTTATCGACAATCACAGGCTCTATCCCGTAAAATGGTAACGTAGCAGAGCCAGGCTTAAGTTCCATAGCTCCTGTTTGAGGAGAAATTAATATTCCACCTGTTTCAGTTTGCCACCATGTATCAACTATAGGGCAATTGCCATTGCCAGGGACATCAAAGTACCATTTCCACGCTTCTGGATTAATTGGTTCGCCAACAGTCCCAAGAAGTTTTAGACTCTTTCTACTGGTTGTTTTTACAGGCTCATTTCCTTCACGCATAAGGGCTCGTATAGCTGTTGGTGCAGTATAAAAAATATTAACCTGGTGTTTATCAACTACTTGCCAAAATCTTGAAGAGTTGGGAAAATTAGGAACTCCCTCAAACATAACAGTTGTTGCGCCATTGCATAATGGACCATAAATAATATAGCTGTGACCGGTTATCCATCCAATATCTGCGGTGCACCAATAAATGTCATCTTTTTCATAGTTAAATATATATTCATGGGTCATAGATGAATAAACCAAGTAGCCGCCTGTTGTGTGGAGAACACCCTTGGGTTTCCCGGTTGATCCAGATGTATATAATATAAACAAGGGATCCTCTGCTGACATTTCTTCAGGTTCACAAATTGTATCAACAGAAGAAGTTTCATCATCCAAATATAAATCCCTTGATTCAACCCAATTAACTTTATTTCCAGTTCTTTTCACCACGAGACATTTTTTTACATCAGGGCATTTTTCCAACGCTGTATCAACAATTTGCTTAAGGGGAATAATTTTACCTCCACGAATCCCTTCATCAGCTGTGACAACATATTCAGATTTACAATCTTGAATTCGCCCAGCAATTGATTCAGCTGAAAAGCCACCAAAGATAATTGAATGTATCGCACCAATTCTTGAACAAGCCAACATCATATAGGCAAGCTCAGGTATCATTGTTAAATAAATGGTGACCCTGTCTCCTTTTTTAACACCAATTTTTTTAAGAACATTGGCAGCCTTGCATACATTTTCTAATAATTCCTTATATGTAATTTTCTTTGATGTTTTTGGATCATCGCCTTCCCATATGATAGCAACTTTATCGGGAGTATTTAAAGCATGTCTATCAATGCAATTATAGGAAGCATTCAAGCTGCCATCGTAGTACCACTTAATGACAACATCTTTGGAGCTATATTTAACATCTTTAATTTTTGAAAAAGGCTTTATCCAGTCTATCCTTTTTCCTTGTTCCTTCCAGAATTCTTCGTTTTCATTAATTGATTTGTCATAGAGTAAAGCATAATCATTTTTATTTATCTTTGCGTTCTGAATCCAGTTTTCTCTTATCTTTATTTTTTCAGTCATACCTCAAGTACTTATATGCCAAGTGATTAATTAATGAAATATAATAAATATTATTTCATATATCCAAAATATTTTTTTCACTATTATGAAATTGTCAACAGCATTGTTATATGCCCCCTAATTTGCATATTAGATCCCAAGATATTTTATCTATTGGTATTACAGATAGTCTGCTTTGCTTAACTAAGGCTAAGTGTAATAATTTTTTTTCTTTTTTTATCTGTTTAAGAGTCACGGGATTTTTTAATGATTTTTTTGTTTTTACATCTACGGCAACAAACTTTTTTGTTTTATCCGTTGGATCTGTGTAATGTTCTTTTGTGACTGATAAGATGCCAACTATTTTTTTTTCATTAACTGAATGATAAAAAAAACATAGATCATTTACCCGCATACTCATCAAATTGTTTCTTGCTTGATAATTTCTCACACCATCCCATATGGTGATCTTTTCTTTAATTTGGTCATCCCATGACCACGTGTTTGGCTCTGATTTAAGTAGCCAATATTTCATAGACTGCCCGATTCTATAATTGACAGCCTTGGATTCGCTTTAAAATTGAATAAATGATCGGGTTTTATCTTGTGTTTATATTTTTGCAGTCCAACTAATGCAATCATTGCTGCATTATCGCCACAAATTTCAATTGGTGGATAAACTATATTATATTTATTTATTTTATCATTGTTCAATAAGGAATTTCTCAAAGCTTTATTTGCTGCAACACCGCCCACTATTGATATATCTGCAATATTTATATTCTTATTTTTTAACATTTTAATTGTTCTTTCAATTTTATTGATAATAATTTCTATTATTTTATTTTGAAAAGAAGCGGCCATATCTTCTTTAAACTTTTGAGTAATTTTATTTTGATTTTTTACAATTAAATTCACAGCAGTTTTAATGCCAGAAAAAGAAAAATTCATATTATTTTTATTTTTTAATGGGTGTGGTAAGTCATAAGCATTAAAGTTTCCATTTTGCGCAAATTTTTCTATTTCAGGTCCTCCTGGGTATGAAAGGCTAAGTAGTTTAGCTACTTTATCAAAAGACTCTCCCACCGCATCATCAACAGTTTCGCCTAATAGTTTGTAATCATTTGGTTTTTTTATAAAATATATTTGAGTATGTCCTCCTGTTAATAGGATAGAAAGATTTGGAAATTTCAATATATTATTTAAAGTCGGAGACATTAAATGACCCTCAAGATGATTTACTGGATAAAATGGTTTATTGATTCCAACTGCCATAGATTTTGCAATAGTTGATCCTACTAACAAACCTCCAATAAGCCCGGGGCCACAAGTTGCACAAAAAATGTCTATATCATTCAAGTTTAATTTTGCTCGCTTGAAAGACAGAGGGATAATTCTTTGGAGAATTTGTAAATGAGCCCGAGAAGCGATTTCAGGCACAACACCTCCAAATTTATTGTGGACTTGCTGATTTTCTATAATTTGATTTAGAATTTTCCCTTTATCATCAACAATAGCTACTGAAGTTTCATCACATGATGTTTCAATTGAAAATGCAAGGGTCATGTATTTCTATTAATTTTATACTGTGAAACATACTTAGAAAAATGATAAACTCAATAACAAATGAATAACAGCTTTTTCAATAATTTTTACCTTCTTACCAAATTAACGACTACTCTTATATTATTTTTTTCTGTTTTGTTTCTTGGATATCTTTTGGTTAAATCATATAAAGCAAATAATGGAGAAAGTTACACGATAGTTATTGATCAAAAAATAACCACATTATCACACTTAATTGAAAATTATTCTCAAAAGCTAAATTCAATTAATCAGAAAATATCTGATAACGAGAAGTCTTTAAACCTTTTAAATAGAACATCGGATAGCAAGTTTGTGGATGTCAAGTTTGATGAACTATTAAAAGAAAATAAAAACCTACAAGAACAGATTACAAATCTCAGTAATTTAGTTAATTTATCAGAAAATAAAGTTTATAATTATAATGAAAACAAAGATATAAATAAAATTGTCTCTAATTTGATTAATTTAATAGAACTCAAATATGAAAACGGTTTAGATATAAATACAGAGCTGTTATTATTACAAGATCAAATTAATGATGATTCTAAAAAAGCATATTTAGAAAAACTTTTTATTTTGTCTGATCAAAAATTTACTGGAATAATTAATTTACAAAATCAATTTGAGAAATTAATGAAGGAATATCTTAGTGATTATTATAAAAAAAAGAATAACAGCCTATTTTTTAATTATTTAATAAATTTCTTTCATATTGAACCAAACTATAATTCCAATTTTACGAATGAAACTCTTAAAAGATTTTCTATAATAAAAAATAAATTATATGAAAAAGATATTAAATCTTCTTTAGAATATCTTTCCTTAATTGATGATAGTGGTATTTATTTTAAAAAATGGATTGAAAAAGCATCAAACTACATAGATTTTAAAGAAAATATAAAATATTTTTACAGTAACTAATGATAAAATTATTTTTTATATTTGTCCAACTAACAATATTAGTAATAATTGTAAGTTTAATAATTAATTATTCATTTCCAGTTTCGGTAACCTTTGATGAAATTATTTTATCTACCTCTACTTCTTTTTTAATTTTCTCAATAATTTTAATAATATTTATTATTATTTTAATTCAGAGAGTTGGTTTTTTTTTCAAGTATCGGGTTTTTACATTTAGATTAAACAGACAAAAAAATAATTATGAAAAAGGTTATCAAGCATTTGCTCAGGGGATAATTGCTCTTGCGAATAAAGATTATAAAAAAGCAATTCAAGAAAACAAGAGAGTTACTTACTATATTAAGGATAAATCTTTAAATTTATTGCTAAAATCAGAAACTCTTAAAATAGAAAAAAAATTTGATGAATTAGAAAGTGTTTATGAAGAAATGATAAAAAATGAAAATACTAAAATTTTGGGACTCAAAGGTTTAATGAAACAAAATTTATATGCTCAAGATTATCACCATGCATTTATTTATGGAGAGAAACTTTTTAATCTGAATCATCAAATAGATAAAATTTATGACACTCTTGTAAAAATAGTAAGCAAAACAAATAATTGGCATAAACTTATCCAAATAAATGAAAAAGCTTTTAAATTTAAATTAATCGATAAAGAAATTTACTCTGTTAATAAGTCAATTGCTTTGTATGAGATATCAATAATAAAAAAACACTCTGCATTGAAAGATTCTATTGATTTAATGGAACAAGCTTTAAAGCTAAGACAATATTTTCCCCCATATGTTTGTTATTATATCGATCTTTTGATAGAAAATAATAATTTTTCAAAAGCAAAAAAATATCTATATAAGTCGTGGTCTCATCTCCCTCACCCAGATTATAGATCAATTATAAAATTACTTTCAAAAAAAATAAAAGTATCTTATTTTCAATTAGCAGATTATATAACTAGCAATACGAAAAGTCTTTCACAGTCTAAAATTCTGATGGCTGAATCATTAATTGATAAACAAAATTGGATTGAAGCAAAAAATCAATTAATCTCTCTTTTGGAACACAAACCTTCAAAAGAAGTTTGTTTATTAATGTCAATAATAGAATCAGGTGAATCAAATGATCCTCAAAGAATTAATGCCTGGGTAACTCGATCTAATTTTGGGGAACTTAATAATATTTGGATTTGTCGTATCAGCAATATTTCTCAAGAAAAATGGTCATCAGTTTCTAAAAGCGGGCACTTTAATTCTCTTATTTGGAAAAAACCAGCATCATTGACTGAACTATCATCTTCTGACATTGAATCAAATATTATAAAATATATAGACAATTAATGGATATTAATAAACCTACTTTTTTTATTGGTTACGATTCAAAAGAAGATATAGCTTATAGAGTATGTAAACAATCATTAATAAAAAATTCTTCAATAAAAATTAATATCCTTTCATTAAAATTACATGAACTTATTTCAAAAGGTTGTTATAAAAGATATAAAAGAGACCCCTTAGCTTCAACTGAATTTACTTATTCTCGTTTTCTAGTTCCATATTTAATGGGATATAAAGGATGGGCAGTTTTTTGTGATTGTGATTTTCTTTTTTTCGAAGATGTTTCTAAGTTATTTAAAACACTATCCAATGATAAAGCTGTTTATTGTGTGCAACATGATTATAAGCCAAAAGAAAAATTTAAAATGGATGGACAACAACAAACCCTATATCCGAGAAAAAATTGGTCCAGTTTCATTGTTTTTAATTGTGCTCATCCTAGTAATAATAAATTAAATATAAAAACTGTTAATTCGGAATCTGGCTCTTATTTACACCAATTTAAGTGGTTAAATGATAACGAAATTGGTGCATTAGATGAGAGATGGAATTGGTTGGAAGGTTGGACATCAAATTATAATAATAAAAAGCCATTTGCAGTTCACTATACTCGAGGTGGGCCATGGTTTGATGAATGGCAAAATGTTGAATTTGCTGAAGAATGGATTAATGAAAGAGATTTATATATAAAAAATAAATTTATTTAATAAATTTGTGAGTTTATTTTATAAAATATTTGAAAACATTTATCGAAAAAATATTTGGACTGATACTAATTTAAAAAATCCTCCATCATATTCAGGTCCTGGCAGTTATCCGCAAAATGCAAAAGTATATTTAAAATTTCTTAAATTGTTTATTAATCAAAATAATATTGGCAGTGTTGTTGATTATGGATGTGGAGATTTAGGATTGTATAACAATTTTTTGTGGACCAATATTGACTACCTAGGCATAGATGTTTCATCAAAAGCTATAAGATTAGCAAAACTAAATTGTAAACAAAAAGTTAGATTACTTTGTCAAGATACTTTTGATCTCCCTTCTGCAGATTTATTAATTGTAAAAGATGTATTCGGACATTGGGAGGGAAAAAAGAATGATGTTGTGGGACTTGGTAACAGATTATATTTAATAACTGACTTCTTAGAAAAAAATATAAATAAATATAAATTTATTTTAATATGTGATGGAATAGAAGGAATAATTGAAAAATATTTTCCAATTAATTTTAAATTTAAAAAATACTATGTAGATTTTTCTAATAAAAAGAAAATTATATATTTATCAAAAAGAAGCACGGTGCACTCTGTTTAATTAAAATTTAATCAAAAAATTTTAAACAATGGAATAATGAATTTTTTGTAAATAACTAATAAATATACTTATAAAACAAATTCAATTAATAAATTTAATAATTTCTTTCTTTATGTTTTTAATAGCATTTTTATTATCAAATAATTTAATACTATTATACCAGGGTGTTTTTTCGTTTTTTTGATTCCAATAGTGAAAAGTTGCGTGAATTGGAGGCTTAATTAAAAATGTAGTAACTCCAAGAGCTCCAGCTAAGTGAGTCGTGCTATTACTAACGGCAACAAATAAATCTAGATTTTTTAATAATGCGCAAATTGATTCAAAATCATTAAATAAATCAATTTTATCAATAGTAATTATTTCAATGTTTTCTTTATTTTTAAAATCCACTAACTCATCGTATGTCTCACCATATTGGAGGTTAATAAACTTTACATTTGGAATTTTAAATATTGGCTTTAACTCTTCGAGATTTTTTGATTTATCTTCGCCGTATCTTGTTTTTTGACTTCTCCAAGACACTCCAATTTTTTTTTCTTTACCCAGGTCATTTAAAATTTTTTGAATCTTAGTTACTCTTATTGAATCAGGGGTTAAAAAACTTTTTCCTGTAAAATCTCTAATATCATTTCTAAGCAGCTGTCCTAAACTTCCTGCAAAAATAACTTTTTTAAAATCAGATAAATCTTTCTCTTTTTGAGTGAAAGTACCAAAAGGGGAAAAAATATTTTCACTTTTTGTATTTAGTGATCTTTCAAACAAGGTAATAAGTCTTTTATCAGATTCAAAATATGTGTTTGGATATTTTTTTAGCATATCTGTATACATAGATGCGTAAAGTATTTCATCCCCAATACCCTGTTCTCTCACTACAAGTATTTTATCTTCTTTGAGTAAGTCTTTGTTACTTGTGATTTTTTTTCTAATATTATCAATATTGCTATTCTTTTCATGAAAAGAATTAAGCTTGAGTCTTCCATCAAAAAACTTCCAAGCTTCTTTATATCTTTCTTGCTTTAATAAAAGCATAGAATAATTTTTGTGCAGTGTTTCACTTTTAGAATTTATAGAATAAGATTTAATATAATATTCTTCCGCCTTACTCTCATTATTCAAATTAGTGTAAGCTATAGCTATATTAAACAATAAATTATGGTTATTAGGTTCAAACTGTAAAGCTTCAAAATAATAATTTAGTGCTTTATTATAATTGCCCTTATCCATAAAATAATTAGCTAGATTATTTTTTATCTCTAATGATTTGGGATTTAAAGTTAATGCTTTACTAAATGCTTCAAATGATTTTTCACGGTCATTGAGCAAAGTATAACAATGGCCTAAGTTATTATAAGACGAAAAATATTTAGAATTAACTTCAATCGCACGAATAAAGGTATTTTTTGCTTCCTTTGTTCTTTTTAAAGAAATTAAGATTAAACCTAGTGTGTTAAGGGCTATATAATCCTCTTGATTCTGTTTAAGAGCTGATACAATATATTTAAAAGCCTCATCTGGTTTTTGTAAATAATTTAATATTAAAGCTTTATCTCTCTGAGCAGGCTGAAAGTTCTTTTTTAATTTTAAAACTTCATTCACATATTGAAGTGCATGTTTATATAATTTTTTATCTAGATAAATAATATATAAATTAAATCTTGATTCCCAATGATTCTTATTATCTCTAATTATTTGTTTATAATTTTTTATAGCTAGATTAACTTTATTGACTTCATTGCACATAATAGCAAAATTGAATCTTGCTACGTTATCATTTGAATTGTTTTTTAAATAATTTTCTTGTTTTTTAAAAGCTTTAGATTTATCTCCACTTTTAAATTCATCTAATATTTGAGTAAAATTTTTTTGATCACTATCTGACATTATAAACCCAGCATATTGCCGGGTATAATAATATTAATTAAAAACTATTAAAAGTTGTTTATCGTCGTTGACCAAACAATCTGAGTAACATTATAAATAGATTAATGAAATCCAGATAAAGTCTTAAGGCACCCATGATTGCCTTTTTTCCACTTTGCGTTTCAGAGTCTGCAGCGTAATACATGTTTTTAATTTTTTGAGTGTCGTAAGCTGTCAATCCAACAAATATTAAAACGCCTATAATGGATATTGCAAAATACATAGCTGAGCTTTGCATAAATATATTGACAATACTGGCAATTATTATGCCAAATAAACCCATTATTAAAAAACCTCCTAAAGCAGTTAAATCTCTTTTAGTGGTATATCCATATAAACTCATTGCGGCAAAGGTTGCAGAAGATATGAAAAATACTCTAGCAATTGATGCTCCTGTATAAACAATAAATATAGAAGCCAATGAAAGGCCCATTAAAGTAGAAAAAACCCAAAATGTTGTTTGCGCCGTTGAAAGACTCATTGTATTTATTTTAAAACTAAAATAAAAAACCAGTCCTAAGGGCGCCAACATTACAATCCATTGCAATGGAGAATTAAATAAAGCATTTCCTATTCCTGTTAAACCAACTATTTGTCCAAGATCATTTGTAACAATAGAGGCTTTGCCAAAGAAAAAAGCTACTAAACCTGTAAGCAAAAGTGCGGTTGTCATATAATTATAAACTTTGAGCATGTATGCTCTTAAACCTGCATCAATACCTACACTTTCAGCAGTACGTGTATACGATCTTTGTTCTAAAGCCATGAAATCTCCTTTATATTATTACTAATATCGCTATAAATTTAACATTTTCAAGATAATTTAATAAAAATAATGAAATATAGAAAATTAGGCACAACAGATATAGATGTGAGTGCATTCTGTCTTGGCACTATGACATTTGGGGAGCAGAACAGCGAAATTGATGGTTTTAAACAAATGGACTATGCTTTGGATAGAGGCATTAATTTTTTTGATACAGCAGAATTGTATCCGATAATGCCAAGAAAAGAAACTTACGGGGAAACTGAAAAAATTATTGGCAAATGGCTTAAAGAAAGAAGAAATAGAGACAGAATTATATTAGCATCAAAAATTGCATCTAAATCTACAGGTCTTGAATGGATTAGAGAAGGCAGTAACAATCTTGGTTTTGATAAAAAAAATCTAAATAAAGCAGTCGAGAATAGCCTTAAAAGACTTCAAACAGATTACATCGATCTTTATCAACTGCACTGGCCTGAAAGAAAGGTCCCGCTGTTTGGTCAGCTTGATTTTGAATATGATCCAAATGATAATCAATGGAATGCAATAGAGAAAGTTTTAGAAAATTTAAAAGAATTAATCAAGGCAGGAAAGATAAGGTATATTGGATTATCTAATGAGACGCCATGGGGAACAATGAAGTTTCTAGAAATTGCAAAAAAAACAAACTTACCCCGAATGATGTCGATACAAAATGCTTATAGTTTGGTTAACCGAGTTTTTGATATTGCAAATTCTGAAGTTTCAATAAAAGAACAGTGTGGTTTGTTAGCTTACTCCCCAATTGCAGGGGGCAGATTAAGTGGAAAATATTTAAACAGCCAACATCCCGAAAATGCACGCTACACGCTTTGGCCATCTCGATTTTCGCGACATCATACAAATAGAGGAGAAATGGCAATAGAGAAATATGTTAAACTAGCAAAAGAATACAATATAGCCCCATCAACCTTTGCCAATGCTTTTGTAAATGACAGACCGTTTGTCACAAGCAATATTATTGGAGCAACATCTATTGATCAATTAAAAGAAAATATCGATAGCACTAATATTACTTTATCAAATGAAATATTAGATGAAATTCAAAATATTCATCTTGAGGATCCAAATCCGTGTGTTTAATAAATCATTAAATTAATTTAATATATTACATTTATCTTCTATTTTATTTGGATCAGTTAATTTATTAAGATCCTCTTTCAGCACATTAAATCCTTTGTCCATTAAATGTAGTCTAAAAAAAATATCTAATTTTTTCATTGATTCAATGTCCTTTGTTTTTTTGAAAGCTTGAAAATCTTTGGTAATTTTTTTCCCATTCCATAAATTAGAATTTAAAAAACTGTTTTCAGAAAAGGTTTTATTTGTATATTCAATATATTCTTCGTTATATAAATCTTTAATACTTGGAAGTCCCTGTTTCCTTTTATCATTATTAATAGAAGGTGATAATATATCATTAAAGGAATCTCTGAGTATTGACTTGTTTTTCCCATTTTTAATTTTGAAAGAAGTTGGCAAAGCTAAAGCATACTGAAAAAAATTCCAATCCATAAATGGCGATCTTATTTCAACAGAATTAGCCATTGATGCTTTATCCCATTTGTTTAATAACCATTGTAGACCGCCGTAATTTGCTTCAGCTAACATGACTTGTTGTCCAAACTCATATCCTTTGAGGTCTTCCAAATCATCTAAAAATAATTCTGGAACAAGATTGATCATTTCATGTTCAATGTACTTATTTTGATTAATATTAGTTGGATTCGAAGGATACATAAATTTTAATAGATCTAAGTTGTATTTATTAACTTTTTCTACAAAATCATATTTTTTAATATTTTCTTCTAAATATTTATTACCCGATATTTCATTTAAAGTTTGATAAGTTTCAGCAAGAGAATTTTGATAATCAAAAATAAAGTTAAGTATGTTTCTAGGATATCCACCAAGACATTCATCCGCACCATGACCGTCAATACTGACCTTAAATCCATTTTGATTTTGATTTTTGTAAATTTGAATTTGACTAAAGTAAGAAGAAGTTGATTCTAAAACTGTAAACAAACTTGATAATTGATCTGGCTTATATTTTATATCTTTTATTATTTTTGGTGTTCTTTTGTAGTAACTGCATAATTCCAGTGCATTTTTATATGCAATGTTATTATCTTTAAATATGAATGGATCAAGATCAAGATGCTTTTCACCAGAAAACTTATTTAGAATTGAAAAAATTATTCCTGAATCAATACCGCCACTTAAAGAAGTAGAAATTTTAGTATCTGAGATAAGTCTAATTTGTGTTGAATTGCAAAGTAATTCATTAATTATGTTTTTTGATTTTTCATAATTTAAATCAACTCTTGGTAAATTATCTATGCTTCGCCACCACCTGTGTTTAGATATTTCGAAGTTTTTCAAGTTAATTTTTAAAATGTGACCAGGAGGAAGAACATTAAGATTATAATATTTAGTTGTAAAAAATTTTTCTATTTCTTTATTTCCTAATAATAATTTATTAGGATCTAATTGTATGTTTGTTGAAGAAGCTAATATACCCTTTATTTCTGAGGAAAATATGAATTTTTCAATATTACTAAAATAATAACAAGGCTTAACACCATACCTATCTCTTGAAATTATAATCTCTTTTTTTTTAGCATCAAGTATAGCTAATGCCCACATCCCATTAAATTTTTTAAAACATTTATCCCCCCACTCATGAAAAGCTTTCAATATGACTTCCGTATCTGTTTTAGAAAGAAACTTATAACCAAGTTTTTTTAACTCTTCTCTAATAGTTTGGAAATTATAAATTTCTCCATTGTAGGTTATCCAATATCTTTTATCGCAAGTCATTGGCTGTTTACCTTTTGGAGAGAGATCTAGAATTGACAATCTTACATGACCAAGTATTGAGTTCTCAAAACTCATTATCCCTTCATCATCAGGACCGCGATGCTTTATTACTTGATTCATAATATGAATTTCAAGTTTGTTTGGTTTTTTATTTTTGTAAACTATTCCGTTTATTCCACACATATTTTATTTATTATTATATCAAAAAAATTGTTATAGCATTATTTTAGCAGAAATTTTACCTATCACTTTTTTTGTGTGATTGTATAATATTTGTTCGGTCCATTTAATCAAATTTCTCTTTTCATTGATTGATAATAACTTAAGTTTATAAAATATTTTCATAGCCAAGGGAGGTATGGCCCTTTCGTTACCATCTTCAATTTTTAATACACCACCAATTTTTTTTGAAATATCAACAAACAATAAAACACCTTCGGCCCCACCTTTGCAAAAAATTCTACCCTCAGTATGTTTTATGACCTCACTATCAAAGCGGTTTTTTCCACCAATGAGAAAAGGATATTTAGCTATAGCATTTAAGAGCAAGCCAATAGCTTTGGAGTAATCATTTTTTTTATTAATAAGATTAATTATAGCATTTGTTAAACTATCAATTGAAAATGCGTATTGAGGGGCATTACAACCATCAACCCCAATACATTTTTGTTTAATTGAAGACTCTGTAAAATATTCAAGAGAATTTCTAATTAATTTTTGATATGGGTGATCATAATCTACATAGTTAGTGTATTCCATTTTATTTGCTAAGCATCCGCTTAGCATTGCTAAATGTTTACCTGAACAATTATTATGTAGTTGAGTGGGTATTTGTTTGTTTAATAATAAATTATTTGAAGATTCAATGTTTATTGGATTATGAATACCACATTTAAGATTTTCAATTGATAAATTTATTTTTTTTAACCAATCCTTTAAAACATTTAAATGATTCGGTTCACCACAGTGTGAAGCACATGAAATTGCTAAATTTTTTTCATTCAAAAAATATTTTTCAAGAGCTCCGGAATTGACAAATGGCAATGCTTGAAATATTTTTATTGCAGATCGAGGAAAAATAAGATCCTTACGATGACCAGATGATAATATTGTTTTAAAATTTGAGTTTTTTATTAAACACTTTGCCGCATGGACACTTTCAGCTAGTTTACCTCTTTGAACAAAAACTTTAAACAACATTTTATTATATTATATATATAAAAATTTTATCAATTATTATATTTTCTCACGTAAATGATTTGCATTGATAAATCTCTGCAACGTATGATATATTAATCATAACAAACCTTTATCAATAATATATGAAAATTCTTTCTCAATTACTTTTTTTTGTATTTTTATTATTCCCCGCTAGTATTTTTTCAGCAAACATTGAAAAAGGAAGTTGGAATTTTGTTAAAGAAGATAATTATTGTTTTATTGGCAGTTTACCCGTTAGTTCAGATATTCCTGAAGGAAAAATAAGAGGAGATGTTTATATTCTTGTATATAGGATTAATAAAGACACTGATACAATTGTTCAAATAAATTTTGGATATCCTTATAAAAATGAAGAGCCCGTTAATATTAGAATTGATAAAAAAAATTATGAATTTTATGCCGATCAAGATAGCGCATGGACTAATAACGATAGTGAAGTTATTTATGCAATGAAAAAAGGTAATAATTTAACAGTTTTTGGTATTTCATCTAGAGGAACGAAAACCATTGATACCTATACATTAAATGGATTTACCGCAGCTTATAATAAGTTAACAAAAGATTGTTAATTGATAATAAAATTTTATATAATAATTTTTTTTCAAATAATTTTTATCTACAATAAATAATTTTTATAAATGTTATATTATTAAACCAATGTCCAAAGTTCCAAATTGTGTAGTAACAAATCATTTTATGAGCCAAAAAATAGTTGGTTCTTTTGCAAAAGGCATAAATACAACGCCCATAAATATTAAGAACTTTAAAGATTTTTCAAAACCTCTGGCAACATATGGAATATTAAGAGGGACAGGAGATTTATTTTATAAAGTAAAAAATTTTTATTTCATTGATCATGGCTATTTCCATTCCTCGAAGAGAATTTTTGAACAAGGAAAAACTTTTATAGATAGTTTAGATGGATACTTTAGAGTTGTAAAAAATGATTTTTTTCATTCAGGAAGGGGTAATTGCAAAAGTGATAGATTTGAAAAATTAAGTATACACATAAAAGAAAAAAGAAATTCTGGTGAATTTATTATATTATCTGAACCTTCAATTTATGTAAAAAAATTTTTTCAACTTGATGATTGGGTTAATAAAACGATCATAGAAATATCTAAATATACAGACAGAAAAATATACGTGCACAACAAACAATCAAAAGTTCCTCTAGATATATTATTAAATAAGGCATGGGCTTTTGTAAGTGATCAATCTACGGCAGGGTTTAAAGCTATGACTTTGGGTGTGCCAGCTCATTTTACTAATAAAACATTAAAAGGAATAAATTCAATTAAAAAAATTGAAAATGGAGATATTAATATAAATATATTCTATAATCTTGCTTATGGTCAATGGACACTTAATGAAATGCAGTCAGGTGAAGTTTGGGAATATATAAAAAAAATTAATTAAGTAATTACGACTAGCTAATTTTTTTCATTAATTTATATTTTGTTTGTTGTTTTTACCTATTTTACTTTAATATTGAATAGTCTTAACTCTTCATATAATGAACAGCTGAAAATATTGTTTTTATGCCAAAAATAATTGTACTAGCCTATTCTGGCGGGCTTGACACCAGCGTCATACTTAAGTGGCTTCAATTAAATTATGATTGCCCTGTTGCAACTTACACTGCTGATATTGGTCAAAATGATAATTTTGATGAAATTAAAGTAAAAGCAAGAAATTTGGGTGTAACAGAAATTTATATTGAAGATCTAAAAGAAGAATTTGTAAAAGACTATGTTTTCCCCATGTTTAGGGCGAATGCGCTTTATGAAGGTTTCTATCTTCTTGGAACAGCTATAGCAAGACCACTTATAGCTAAAAAACAGGTTGAATATGCAAAAAACATTGGAGCTGATGCTGTAGCGCATGGTTCAACAGGCAAAGGTAATGATCAAGTAAGATTTGAAATTGGTTATTATGCAACAGATCCCGATATAAAAATTATAGCTCCTTGGAGATTGTGGGATTTGAAATCAAGAGAGAGTTTAATAGAGTTTGCTCAAAAATATCAAATTCAAGTTCCACAAGATAAAGTTGGGGAACCTCCATTCAGTGTAGATGAAAATGTTTTACATACATCTGCTGAAGGTAAGGTGTTAGAAGATCCTTGGGTCTCTCCTCCAAATTATGTTTTTTCAAGAACACAAAATATTGAAAATACCCCTGATAAAGCAGAAGAAATAATTATTTCTTTTGAAAATGGAGATCCAAAAAAAATTAATGAAGAAAATTTAAGTTCTTATAAAATTTTAAAAAAACTAAATCATCTTGGTTCTAAACACGGTATTGGAAGAGTAGATATAGTTGAAAATAGATATATTGGTATGAAATCAAGAGGTGTTTATGAAACACCTGGTGGTACAATTTTATATTATGCTCACCGCACTATTGAGAGCATTACTCTTGATAGAGAAACAGCACATAAGAAAGATCTTATTATTTCAGAGTATGCCGAATTAATTTATAATGGTTTTTGGTTTAGCAAAAAACGAAAACAGCTTCAAGAGATTGTTGATATTGGCCAAAGCAATGTCAATGGAGATGTAAAATTAAAATTATTCAAAGGAAATGTTATAGTATTAGGTCGTAAATCAAAAAATAGTTTGTACAACCTATCAAAAGTTTCTTTTGAAAATAACGAACAAAAAGACCAGCAATTTGCTGAAGAATTTATCAAGTCTCAGTTTAAAAAAATTAATTAAAATGGGCTTTGGCGATGAAATTATGGCTACCTATTACGCTAAAATAGAAAAGCAGAAATACCCAGATCGCCAGGTTGTTGTAGGAAATTATAAAACTAAACAAGCTCTAGATTCTAGAGTTTTTTTTAATAACCCAAATATTTCAGATCCAAAAAAACTAGATAAAAATAAGATTGTTCATTTTGTTGATCACAATAATACAAATCGGCCATACATTGATTGGCAAAAAACCACAACTCATAAATATTATTGGAATCTTAATCATCGTCCTATGCCAGGAGAGTTATACTTTGATAAAAAAGAGATTAATGAATCACAAAATGTAATAAGAGAAGCTATAGCTTTTTGGAATTCCTCAAATTCAACAGAACACAAGGGAATAATTTTTGTTGAATCATCAAGAGTAAAGAATAAATCAAGTAAAGATGATGGAAGAATTTTTAATAAATGTGGAGAAAATCAAAATTGGGGTCTTGAAAAATGGAAGAAGACAATTGAAATTTTAAAAAAAAATTATCTCATTATTAACGCAACCCATCAAAACAGTTTTTATTATCAAGGTACTTTTTCTTATCAATGTAGTTTTAGAATTGCGTGTGCAATTATGAAATATTGTAATATTTATTTAGGGTCAGAAGGAGGATTTTCTCATGCAGCAGCATCTCTTTCAAAATCAGGGGTTGTTATATATGGTGGTTGGATACCTCCTCAAGTTATTGGATATGATTTTCATGAAAACTTGTATGTTGAAATAGAAGGCTCTCCGTGTGGTATTCGCGATGAATGTGATCACTGTAGAAAATGTATGGATCTAATAACCATTGATAATGTAATTAATGCAGTAGAAAGAAACATTAATAAAAAAGTTAATTACTAATTTTACTTTTAAATATATAAAAAATAATACTAGAATGGATTTAAATAAAAGTATTTTATGGGTTTTCTCGCATCCCAACCCTTCTTCTATTCCAAGTTATGTAGTAAGTGGTATTTTGCCAGCAGATTATTTAAATATTCAAAAAATTATTTTTTTAAAAAATCATGATCCAAAAGAAATATTAATACGTTTTAATCCAAAGTTGATTATTATTAATAAAGCCATGCATAACAAAGTGGCAAATCTAGCCAACTCAGCTAAAGAATTAAATATCAAAGTAATTTCAGTGTTTGATGATTGGTATTTTATAAAACCAGAAACAAAAGGAATTCAACTAAGATTTATAGATAATTTAAAATTAGCTAATTATTCTAATAATATCGTAGTTAAGACCCAAACCGCAGCTGATATAATTTATAAGCATACTGGACTCAAAGCAGAAATAATCTCTGATTGTTTAAGATATGTATCAAAAAAATCTATTAGTAACATTAATTATCCATTTAAAATCTCGTGGTTTGGTTTGGATACAAACCACGATACTTTAGAGTTTGGAATTAGAGAAATATTAAAATATGACTTTAAAGTTAATCTAAAAATTATTACCAACAAGTTAGAAAAAATTAGAATAAGATTGGGTAGTCTAAATTTAAAAAACATCTCCCTAGAGTTTATTGAATGGAATAAAGAAATGGATAAAGAAGTTCTAAAAACAGATATCGTTATTATTCCTTATTTGAATGATCACAAAAGAATAGTAAAATCATATAATAGAATTATAGATTCAATTAGTTTAGGAAGATTTACAATTATTTCAGATCTGAGTCATTTAAGGAAATTTAAAAATTATTGTTTTTTAGGCAACATAGGTGCAGGCTTAAAATGGGCCAAAGAAAATAATATATTAGCAATTGAAAAAGTTATAAAAGGGGTAAAATTTGTTCAAAATAATTATGATGTTCCATCAATCTCTATGGAGTGGAAAAAAATTATTGAACAGACTCTAAAAAAATAAAACATAGTAATTTATTAGAGAGCATCATTTTACAGAGTTTATAAAAGCTATAGTAGTATTTCTTAATAAACATGCAATTGTCATTGGCCCTACACCTCCTGGAACAGGCGTTATTGCGAAGGCATTTTTTTTTGCTTCTTCATAATGTACGTCTCCTACTAATTTTGTTTTTCCCCCTCCATTTTCAGCTATTTCTATTCTATTAATTCCAACATCGATGACTATCGCATCTTTTTTTATCCAATCACCCTTAACCATTTCTGGTCTTCCAACTGCAGCCACAACAATATCTGCATTTTTACATACATTGGGTAAATCTTTTGTTTTTGAATGAGCAATTGTAACTGTGCAGGATTCTTTAATCAACAACTGAGCCATTGGTTTCCCGACAATATTTGAACGTCCAATAACAACAGCGTTTTTCCCAACAAGATCAATATTCAATTCTTTCAACATTATAAGACAACCATAAGGCGTACATGGCATTAGAAGATTTTCATCGTTATAACTAGCAATCGATAGTTTTCCAACATTAACAGGATGAAAACCATCCGCATCTTTATTTGGATGTATTAAGTCTAGAATGATTTGCTCTTGTATATGTTTTGGCAAAGGAAGTTGCACCAGTATTCCATGAACATTATCTTGATTATTAAGAATATTAATGAGTTTTATTAATTCTTCTTGGGACGTTGACTCCTTTAAATGATGATCAACAATCTTAATTCCCACTTCCTGCGCTTTTATTGTCTTAGCTTTAACATAAACACTACTTGCAGCAACATTTCCAACTTGAATAACAGCTAGTCCAGGCACATTTCCATATTTATTCTTATGTTTTGAAATTTCTTTTCTAAGTTTATCACAAAGATTTTGTGCAATTTCTTTGCCATTAATAATATGTGTCATAATTATCTCGGCCAATATTCAATTAATAAACTTTGGATAAACCACAATAATAAATATACTATTATAGGTGATATATCGATATTACCTAATGTAGGAATGTATCTTCTTACGAGACGTAAACTTGGTTCACTAAGTCTATAAAGCACTTCCATAGTGCTATAAATTAAACGATTAGATGTATTAATTACATTAAAATTGATCAACCACGTTGCAATGATATAAATTAATAAAACTAATTTATATAAATTAATAATTTGTATTATTAAACCGAGTAAAGAATTCATTGTTTTGCCTATAAACTTTAAGTTTTAATTCGCAAGTGTGGATTATATTTCCATTCAAGAAATTTAATTAGCTGAACAACCAGAAAATTTAAAAAAAGATAAATAGAGCCAGCAGCAATAAAAGCTTCAACTGGGGCAAAAGTTTTATACATTATGCTTCTGGCAATACCTGTCATTTCCATATAGGTAGTTAAACTTACCAGTGAAGTTGCTTTGACCATCAATATAATTTCATTACCATAGGCTGGTAGAGCTTGTCTAAAAGCACAGGGTAGAATTATTTTAAAATACATTGTAAATTTATTCATTCCTAAAGATTTACAACTTTCAATTTGCCCCTTAGTTATAGATTGTATTCCTCCTCTGAATATTTCAGTTGTATAAGCGACAGTATTTATTACTAAGGCGATTACCCCACACCAGAAAGGTTCTTTTAAAAGAATCCAAAGAAAACTTTCTCTGATAGCTTTGACTGATCCGAGACCAAAATAAATCAAATAGATTTGAACAAGAAGAGGAGTGCCACGAATAATAAAAATATAGTAGTATACACTTTGTGACAAAATTTTTATTGAGGAAACTCTACCAAGAGCAAAGGGAATAGATATAAAAAAACCCAAAATTAATGATAAAAAAATTAAGATTAAAGTTTCATCCAAACCCTGAAAAATAATTAAAAAATTATTAGTTATTAATTGAATATCCATTATGCTTTCACTTTATTATTATTTGAATAATCTTCTAATTTGTTAAATGCTTTTGATGAGAAAGTAGTTAAAATTAAGTATAACGCTGCAGCTGTTAGATAAAAAGTTAAAGGTGAGTGAGTTACATTGGCGGCTATTCTTGATTGTCGCATGATTTCAACTAATCCAGTCACAGAAATTAATGCAGTGTCCTTTAGTGTTATTTGCCAAACATTTCCTAATCCTGGTAGAGCATGTTTTAATATTTGTGGGCCTAAAATTTTTATAAAAGTGTTAATTTTTGATAATCCTAGAGCTTGAGCAGCTTCAATCTGCCCTTTATCTATAATATTATAAGCCCCTCGAAAAACCTCTGTTGAATATGCAGCTGATATAATTCCAATACTGATTGTTCCCATCGTAAAAGCATTGAGCTCTATGTAACCATGATATCCAAATATTTTGGAAATATACATAATACTAGCACTACTTCCAAAAAATATTAAATAAATTACTAAAAGTTCAGGAACCCCTCTAATGACTGTAGTATAAAAATTAGCAATAATTTTTAAAATAATATTCCCAGATACTTTTGCCCAAGCTGTAAAAATAGCAATAATAACACCAAGTCCCATAGCACTAAGACTAACAAATATTGTCATTATACAAGAAATAAGTAATTCATCTCCCCATCCTGTATCACCAAAAATTAATAAATTAAATTTAAGCATAAAAAAAAGAAGTGACTAAAGTCACTTCTTATCATATTCATTTTTTTTAAATTACATAGACATATTGTTTACAAATGATTTTTTTTTGATATTTGTAATATTACAATCTTTCATTTACCTTTACAAAAAGAACAAAACTAACAATTTTAAAGTAGTCACTTCTAAAATCGATAAGGGCTTAGAGAATCAATATTAATATTAGTGGGTTGATTTTCAATCAATGATTGTATAACCTTACCTGTTATAGCAGCCAAAGATAGTCCGAGATGCTGATGACCAAAAGCATAGTAAACATTTTTGCATTTTCGGGATTCGCCAATTACTGGTAATGAATCTGGAAGAGTCGGTCTAAATCCCATCCATTGACTCTTAACTTTTCCTAGTTTTGGAAGAATGCTTCTTGCTGTTTCTTCAATCATGGATATCATATTGTTATTCATGGGTTTTTTTAAACCTGCAATTTCAACTGTTCCAGCTACTCTAATTCCATCTTTCATTGGCGTCATATAAATACCAGTTTTGGCCCAACCTACAGGTTGGTTAAGTAGATTATTATTATTTTCAAATATAATATGATAGCCACGTTCGGTATCAAGAGGAAAATTATCACCTATAGTTTTTGCTAAAATATTAGACCATGCACCTGCCGCAACAACAATTTTATCGAACTGATGTTCTTGTTTCTTGCAGTTAAGTAAAAGAGAATTGCCCTTTCTAATAATCGAATCTATTTTTGAAAGATCAAAATGACCACCATTTTTTATAAAATCATCAAATATTTTTTGCGTTATTTGCAAGGGGGATTTTGTAAAACTTTCACCTTTAAGAATTATTCCTTTATAATATATAGGTGCTAGAGACGGTTCCATTTTTGCGATATCTTCTTTGTGAATTACATCAAAATGAACATTGAATTTTTTTCTTAAATTAAAAGCATATTGATTTTTTTCAAACAATTCCTTTGATTCATAAAGAAAAATTGGTTCTTTATGAACAATGATTTTGGACACATCTATCTCATTAAATATTTCTTGATAAGCAAGTCCAGCATGAGATGAAAAAAAGCTTAAAGATTTTGCAATATGATTAACTCTTTTAGTAGAGCAGTTTCTTAGAAACCTAAGTGTCCATGGCAAATGTGTAAAAACATGAAACCAATCGATGACTAACGGACTATGTTTATTTAGCAATATACTTGGCAAATTTTTCCATAACTGAGGTGAGTTAGCAGTAACACATTCATGGCTTGCAAAAAGTCCTGCATTTCCAAAAGATGTTTGAGTTCCAGGATTATTCTGATCATATAATGTTACTTGATGTCCATTTTTTTTTAAAAAATAAGAAATACAGACTCCTACGATGCCTGCTCCAATTACTGCTACTTTACTCATAACTTATGATACCATAGCATCAATTGTGTTAAAAAAAATTATAACTTAATAAGTTTTTTACAATCTGATTTAAGAAAAAAAAGAAGCGGCTTTAGCCGCTTCTTTCTATCATTTTCATTTTTTTATAAATTACATAGACATATCTCTGCCAAACCATTTTTCAGTAATGTTGGCAGTTGTACCATCAGAGCTCATTTCAGCAATTGCTTTATTCCACATTTCAAGAACGTCAGTGTCTTCTTTTCGAATTGCTCCACCAACTCCATCTCCCCATGGTCCACCTGAGAAAGTTGGGCCAGTAAAAGCTGCATTGGATCCCTGATCAGTTGCCATAAAGTCAAGTGCAGAGGCTACATCCGACAAAACTGCATCACAACGTCCTGCTATTAAGTCTATATTGTGATCATCAACAGTTTGATAAAGTTTTACATTAGAACCAGTTGACATATATTGTGTAGCAAAATTTGCATGAGTTGTAGATGATTGAACACAAACAGTTTTGCTTTCAAACGCTGCGATCAATTGACCTACTGCTGCGTTTTCTTTTCCCCCAGCATTGTTCATGTTAACTTTGGTTACCCCTCCTACTGATAGATTTGCTAACCCGCTATTTTTGAGAACCCAAAATCTTGCTCCATCATTCATATAACCGTTAGTAAAGTTAACTTTTTGTTTTCTTTCTTCAGTAATTGACATACCAGCAATAATGATATCATATTTGCCATTTAGCAATGCGGGTATGATGCCATCCCAATCCTGAATAACCCATTCACACTCCGCACCCATTCTTTTACAAGCTTCATTGCCAAAATCTATTTCGGCTCCTTCAAGCTCACCTGCGGCATTAAGATTATTCCATGGTGGGTAAGCTCCTTCTGTTCCAATACGAATTGATTTTGCATTAGCAACTGTTAGCATGCTTAGAATTGACATCGCTAACAAAGAAATAAAAAATTTTTTCACAAATCCTCCTTATCGTTAATCTTTTCAAGATTACAATTGAATTATTTTATAAGAAATTAACTATAGATAAAATCTTAGAAAATGAAATAAATACTATTTATAAAAGTGCTGACTTTCTACAAAATAAGAAATAAACAATCTGTAAAAAAACAGTTTTATGAAGAAAAATTACTAAAAATTACAGAATTTATTGCAATAAAGGGGAAATTTCATTTCTAACTATTTTTTTTGTAAGTGGCCCTAGATGTTTATAAATTACTTTACCCTCATTGTTTAACAAAAAAGTTTCAGGTAAACCAAATACTTCAAATTCTAGTCCAATATTGCCATTATTATCTAATCCAATAAAATTATACGGGTTTCCTTCCTTTTCAAGAAATTTTAATACATCAGATTTTTTATCTTTGTAGTCTATTCCAACTATCATCATATTAGGATAATTATTTTTTAGTGTAAAAAATAGAGGAAGCTCATCTTTGCACGGAACACACCAAGAAGCAAAAAAATTAATTAAGACTTGCTTATTATTAATATCAGCATTTGATAATTTTTTTGAATCATCAAATAAGTTAATTATTTCAAAATTAGGTAAATTTTTTCCAAGGATGCCGCTTGTAGAATAATCTTTTTTCCAATGATCAGATTTTTTTAGCTGTTTTTTAATTGAAGATGGCATATAATTTTCATCATGTTTAGCAAATATTTTTGATGCTAACATTTTTTTCTTATCAACCAAAATGCCTTCTGTTACTGCACCCTGACCTTCTTTAAACAAGTCGGGTAAAATTCCATTATACTCAACTTCAATATCATTTAGGTTGTCTGTAATTACAAAGTTGTAAAGATTGTTTTTTGTATTTCTTATTAAAGAATTATTTTTTACAAAACCACCAATTCTAACTTGACTATTAATATTATAATGAGAATGAATTAATTCAGTTGGGGTGAAAAAAAAGACTAAATTTTCTTTTGAATTTATCATAATTAAAATAACTGCCCCAGCTGTTAAAATCAGAGATAGAAGTATAATTATAAGTCTTTGAAATCTGATTGTCATTTTGTGATTATTTATATTTTTTTAATTTTCTAAAAGAAATTAAAGCCAATAAAAATATTAATATCAAAGGTATAGAGTAAGCAAAAAATATATACCAAAAATACATAACCCCTTTTATCAAAAATAAAAAAGTTGAATAGAGACCTTTTAGCCTCATTCAAATTAAATCTTATCTTTTCTATTTAAAATTTCAGCATTAATACGTATTATGGCGATTAACAATCCAATACATGTAAAGGAAATTGTCATTGTGATTAAAGGCATCATAAAACTTGAATCAATTGATGGTGAAGAAAATTTACTAATACTGGCTGCTTGATGCAAAGTATTCCACCAATCAACGGAGAATTTTATTATTGGAAGATTTATTGAGCTTACAATAATAAAAACAGCGGTAATTTTTTCTCCAACATCTGTGAATAAAAAAGATCTTCTAAAAAAAATTATTATTAAATATATAATAAATAAAACTGCTACTGATGTTAGTCTAGCATCCCAAACCCACCATGTGCCCCACATTGGTTTTCCCCAAAGAGATCCAGTAAATAAACAAATAAATGTAAAAGTAGCTCCAATTGGTGCAATAGCTGAATTAACAATAAAACCAAAGGGAATCTTAAATGCAAGAGACACAATACTGTAAATGGTCATGATAAAAAATATCAACATTGATAACCACGCTGATGGCACATGTATATACATAATTCTTACAGTCGATCCTTGTTGATAGTCATCAGGAGATAAATATAAGGCAAAAATCAATCCTAAAAATAATGTAAGAATGCAAAAAATTAGCAATGGTTTAAAAATTATATCTGCAAAACGACTGAACACGCCAGGATTGATAAATATTTTTATCATTAATTATTTTTAAATGCAATTTTAATACAACCAGCGCTTACCCAAGGGGTCAAAGCTAAAAAAAACAATAAAATTCCTCCCAAAATACTCAGTTGAGGTTTTATTAATTCTGGAGGTGCGTTAATAACGCCAGTACTGAAAATAATTAAGGGTATACTTAAAACCATTATAACAACACTACCGATTGCAAAATTTTTATTATTTAAAAGATTCATAGAGCCTGAAATAGAGGCTAGCGATGTTAACACTGGAGAACCCAGAAAAAAAGTAATAAGAATTAAATATATATCTTCAGTTCCAATTCCCAATATTAAACAAGCAATAGGGATAACAATTATAAAGGGGAGTTGTAAAAAGAACCAAAGAGCGATTAATTTAATTAAGACTATAAGCTCAAATGATAAACCACTCATGTGTAAAAGAAAAATATTACCATCATTATAATCATCTTGGTAGAATCTTTTTATAGATAAGTTTGTGCTTAAGAGTAATAAGGTCCAAATTATCCCTACACCTATTTGGATAAATATTTCATTGTTAGCCCCTACAGAAAAAATAAAAATAAAAATACCTAGAAGAAAAAATATTAGTATGGCTAATACATCATAAAATATCCGGAATGTTATTATATATTCTCTATAAAAAATAGCTAAAATAGAATTAACTGTTCGCATAATTTTCAAGATTAATTGTATCCATGTTGTGTAATTCTGGATAATGATGTGAGGAGAAAAAAATCATACCATTATTTTCAATATGATTTTTAAACGTTCCATCAATTAATTCATAGGTTGATTCATCAAGTCCAACATAGGGTTCGTCTAAAATCCAAAGTTTTTTTTGTTCTATAACTAATCTTAATAGTTCTAATTTTCTAACTTCTCCTTTTGATAAAAAATTAACTTGGGTATTTTTATACTTATCCAATGATAATAAATCAAAAATTCTCTCTAATTGTTTTAATTTTATATTTGAAGAGAATAATTTCATCCAAAATCGAACATTTTCACTAACAGTTAGTTCGTTTTTGGAGGTTTGGATATCCATAATATAAGTAAGATTAGAAAAAAATTCATATAAATTTTTTTTTATATTTTTTCCATTCCAATATATCTCTCCCTTTGTTGGAAAAAGAATATTAACTAAAATTTTAATAAGAGTTGTTTTGCCAATTCCATTTCGACCTTTTAGATGGATTATTTTTTTAGGGTGAAGAGAAATATTTATTTCATGAAAAATTTCTTTCCGGCCTCTTTTAAACGATAAATTATTTGCAAGCAGCATTAAATTGTTTCCATAATATTTTTAGTTTAATGTGACAATAATAAAAAAACGGGGCACAAAACCCCGTTTATTTGAGATCAGAAATCCCTATTTGTAAGAAAAAGAAAAACTTAACTAAATTTTTCTACAAAAAAAGATTATCTTTTTCTTCTTTTCTTAGCTGCTTTTTTCTTTTTCTTAGGAGCAGCTTTTTTCTTAGCTACTTTTCTTCTCTTAGGAGCAGCTTTTTTCTTAGCTGCTTTTTTTCTCTTAGGAGCAGCTTTTTTCTTAGCTGCTTTTCTTCTCTTAGGAGCAGCTTTTTTCTTAGCTACTTTTTTTCTTTTCTTTGCCATTTAATGCTCCTTGTAATTTGTTTAAGCGGAGGAACCTCCCTCCCTTATCACCAATAAAAGTGACAAACATAAAAGGCTAAATATTTTTCCCAAAACTTACGCCTAAAGTCAACAACATAGTAAACTTTTATTTTTTTACAATTTTTTATCTGAAAATTTTTATTTCTTTTTTTTTTAAAAAAATTTGTTAAAAAAGAAAATATTTATTTTCATTTATTCAAAAGT
>Ga0187827_10001058_pt1 | contig 41424 bp, 31 predicted proteins | sample ETNtaG_39_FD_167969 | JGI IMG/M metagenome (GOLD analysis project Ga0187827, IMG submission 167969) | Marine microbial and viral communities from oxygen minimum zone, Eastern Pacific Ocean - ETNP2014_SV_150_PacBio MetaG (Illumina Assembly) | ecosystem: Environmental > Aquatic > Marine > Hypoxic...
TATTAGCTGTGAAAACATGGTAGAGGCTGTCAGAACCGGGTATAGGCATGCAAAGTGCAGATTGAGCACCTTGTACATAATCAGGACCTGCCCAACTGTTTTCCATTATTTCATGATTTTTATTATAAACATGTTTACCGTCAGAATAGAAAAGAAGGTTTCCATTTGTATCACACATAGAAGAGGTACCTCCCCATGTGCCGTACTATCAATAGGACAAGGATAACCCTCAACAGGTTCCCCAGAATTAAAATCAATCCCAACATTATTGGCAAAAAACCATTGGTTTGTTCTTTTATTGGGCTGGGAGAATGAGTTAATTTGTACTAATAAAATGCATGATAATACTATCCAATTAATGTGCAGTTCATTTCTTAAATGTATTTTAAAAATCATTTTATTTTGTCATATTTCCTTTTGAAATTTTTCTATTCTAACATCAATTATTTAACTGGTACTCCATTTGATATTGTAGAAATTGATGCAACTCCATAGGTTTCGGTTGTGAAATTTACCAGATTGGGATGGGCTACAATTCCATTCCATAAATCAGATTCTAAATATGTATTCATAGAGTCTTCATCAGTAAAATAATACACACCACCAAAAACACCATCGCTTGTATTTCCAATAAAGGTCTTTCCAATTAAACCATCTATATTTTCAGGTGAAAAATTTGAACCTACCTTTGATCCTAGTTCGGCATGCTCTTCAAGTGTCATGTTTTCAAGTTCGTAATTTACAATTAGAACGCGGATATCTTTCGCATCATCGCCATTACTAGAAGTTTTTCTTGCAGACGCAATCCCATTTGTAACCTCTGATATTGGGGCAACAGAATAAACTTCTGTTGTGAAATTAACTAAATTTGGGTGTGCTACAATCCCTTTCCATAAATCAGAGTTTAGATAAGCATTCATGGAAGCTTGATCTGTGAAATAGTACACACCACCATAGACACCATCATCAGTATCTCCAATAAAGGTTTTACCAATAAGTCCATGTACATTTTCAGATGTAAACATAGGTGCTACCTGAGCGCCAAGTTTAGCATGATCATCAAGGCTAATATCCTTTAATTCATAATTAACTACCAATACACTCATTGGTCCACGCAGCATTAATTTAAAAGCATCCAAGTCATATTCATTACCATAGAATAGCGTGCTCATGCGCATAATATCAGCGGCAATTAAGATTGCTGTTTTAATTTCTTCTTCTGTTGCTCCTAGCCTTCTTGCCTCAGTAACATGATATGGAACACAGTAATCGCATTTAGTAGCGGCAGCAGTTCCAAGTGCTATAAGGTGAGCATCTTTTTCATTAATTACTCCTTTAGTATATAATCCCATCTGTGATTCAAAATATTTATCTGCGCTTTTTAATATTGATGTAGGATAGATTACATTAAACGGACTTTTAGATAATAATTCTGATTTTTCCTGTTCTGTTAAAGGAGGGTCTTGTGCAAAGCCAATGCTTGCAAAAACTAGCAATAAAAGTGTTAAAAAATAATTTTTCATAGTAAATTAGTTTGTTAAGTTATTAATTATTTAGTCGCTAATATATCAATTAAAAAAATAATACCATATCTGGTAACAAAATTATCATACTAAAACAGATTGCGTAATAGCTTATTTCTACGTAATTATAAATATTTGTACAAACAGCTATGCTCTGAGAAATTATGTAGTATTTTTAGCTTTATATTTACTCGCTAAATTTAGCATAATACAAAGTGTATTTTAAAAGCTGAACCATTGGCAAAGTATTTTTGTCAATCATTTTTAATTAAACTTAACACAATGAAAAGGTATATAAAAAACAAATTTTTACTGGTCTTATTAATGGTTATAAGTGTATTTATGAGTTGTAAACAAGAAACGAAGGACGCTATGGTTGATAACATATTATTAAAGGAATGGACAGGACCATATGGCGGCGTGCCTGCTTTTGACCTAATGAAAGTTGAAGATGTAAAAGATGCACATAAAGTAAAGATTAATTTTTTCATAGCAATTTGTTTTGGTATTAATTTGTTTTTATGAGTATATGCAAAAAATTATCTTTTACGAATTAAAAGTGATATTTGACTGGTTAATAGTTAATTGTGATAATATGATTAATTATTACAAAGATAAATATGACACATTATTGTTCAATGATTTGCAAGATATAAATAATTAGTGAATTGACAGCATTTTTTAACTTCGGAATGCAATTTGTTTAGTGACTTATATTGAATGCACTTAAAATGGCCTTGTATTTACATCGACTAATTGGAGAGGATTTAAACATATAATTGTTAATTTTTCACAACCATCTTCTGTATGAAGTCATTACCGTTATCAGTCAAAATAACCAGATAGATTCCATCTTTAAGTTTACCTGTATTAACAAATGAAACTCCTGATTTTGATACCTGAATACGATTATTTTGATAAACCGGCAAACCGGTCAGATCAATAATCTTTAGTTCAAAATATCCGTTTTCGATATTATCTGTTTTAACATAAAATTTACCATTATTTGGATTTGGATAAATTCCTAACTCAAAATAATTCTGTTCCTTAATTCCTGTGCAATTCACAAATTCCACAAGAATTTCATCATATCCAGCACAACCCGATGAGTCAATGGTTTCTACAAAAATATATTGTACACCATATCCTTTATCTATTGTGTCAATAATAATTGTTTGAGTTGTGCCGCCGGTCGACCATAGGTATTCTATACTAGCATTTCCGGCATCTAGTACCCAAGTTGTAGAACCACAAAGGCTTGTATCGGGGCCAAGGTTCACTTCTGGTGCAGGAAGCACATTAACATAAACAGAATCAATTGAAAAATGTTCACCATCAGAAACTTCTACTATGTACCATGTTGATACAAAAGGGATGGAAATAGGTCTTGCCTTATCTGAAGTAAATCCTTCAGGGTTCGAAGTCCATACAAATAATAATGTGTCGAATATACCTGGAACCTGAGCTGTTAAGTGAATAAACTGACCTGGACACACTTCATTAAAATCAACGAAAGCATTAACAGCAATATGAACTGTTTTAAGCGTTATGGGTACTTCAGTTATACTGTTCAAGGGATCATTAGAGGAAATAACTGCAGTTGTTGAATAAGTATCTTCAGGTAAATTTTCTGCATTGAAATTAACAGCTACAAAATTTGTATCTCCGGGAAATACTAAACCGCTTAAAGGATAAATATCCAGCCATCCTTGAACAACTACCGTATAATCCTCAACCTCTCCAAAGGTAGTAGTTCCGCATGGATTTAGTTCTCCGGTATATGTTATTCGAATCCTCATCTTGGTTATACCACTAATAGCTCCTGGGAGAGGTGATATTGTACCTGTGAATTTGTCAGTACCAGGTATACTTTGCATCAATGTTTGTTCATCATTATCAAATATCTCATTTCCGTTCCAGTCGATCCATACGCCGCATTGGTCTAAGTCAAAGGGTTCCCCGTTGGTAACAATAATATCATAAGTATCACCAACTGTAAATGTTGTTGATAGTTCGGAATAGTCAGTATAGTTATCACTTCCGGTATTTATGTTGAAGATATCACCAACTTCAACACCGCTTATATATTCATTTCCTTGTCCACCGCCTCCTGATGCGGAACAATAACTATTTGCTTTTGAGGATGATAAAAGACTTATGCTGTATTCTAGATCAAGTTGGCCCGTATTAATTATTGAGATTTCATTTTCTGATTGGGTTCCAATTACAAGCGTGTCATAGATACTGTCAGGGGCAACCGATATTATCACATCTCCCCATTGTAAAGATATCCCGGAAGCTCCTGATTCAATATTATCTATGTAATATGCCGTTACACGATAAGTAAAAAGACCATATTGTGGAAGTAAATCTGAATAAGTTGTATCAGTTGTAGAGGCTATAGAATCACCATCCCTGTAAATAATAAATTTCAAAAAACCTGCTACTTCTTCGTATGACCATGTGAGGATTGTAATTCCTGTTTCAAATTCAATTTCACCACTAAGAGAGGTAGGTCTATTTACGGGATTTGTTTCATAAGGAGAACAAAATGACATTGCATATCCTAATCGGTTATCCGTCCAAATAGGGTAAACCATACCATTTTTTGCATGTATTCCAAGGTAATCACCCATGTATTTGTCAACCAAACCAGGTATAGGTGCCGGTGTAAAGCTCACATCACTCACTTTAAATTCTTCCCACGATGACCCTCCATCAACAGAGTTTGCACAATAAACTTCACATTGAGCAGTATCCACATTTCGATCATCATAGTATATCATGCTTAGTATTCCGTTAGTCGGATCACAGGTTATCCAGGAAAAAAAATGTTGTTTACCAAGTCCTGCCTCATCACTATTTACTTTAAGAGGATTGCTCCATGTTCCTCCCTTATCAGATGACTTAATAACATAGATGTCGATATCATTGCCTGTATTTATTCCAGGTGTACCAATATTAGCCCAGGTAATATATATCGCTCCATTATCTGCTCCGTTACTATTGTCAACCGTTGCAACGGGAAATGAATTTACTCTCATGTTTTTACTTGTTCCTGACGCTCTAATACCTCTTATATTTGTTATTATCCTTTGAGCTGGTTCCCATGAAACGCCACCATCAAGCGAGGTAGCCATCCCGATAGCTGATTCATCACTTCCACCAGAGGGCCAGCTATCATAGATAGCCCAAACTGCATAAATCTCACCATTTGGTCCGGTACTTAAATTAACGCCCTGATTATGACTTCCTGCGTTAACATCAGAACTGATATCGCTATTAACAGTCCAGGTATTTCCATTATCAGTTGAATAACTAAAACCTATTTCTGCATCGTACAGCCCTCCAGCATTCGTCCAGGCAACATATAAGTTACCCTCATAAGGGCTTGAAGAACTATTGTCAATCCACATATGATTTTTATCAGTAATTATCCCTGGATTTGGTGCAGCTTGTTTTACTGTCCATGTGGATCCTTGATCGTCAGAATACGATACTCCCATACCCCCGCTGTTATTAATAAAATTTACATACCATCGCCCATTTAGTCCTATAGTAGCTGCAGGATCACCTCCATTATCGGTGCCTGCTCCTTCAATATCCCCTTCCCAGATTTCACCCGAAGTAAATGAATAGAGTGCATTTGCACCATAGGCAGTATCTACATTGCTGTTAGTAGAATTATTTGAGTTTAATAAGTTGGTCTCATCAAGAGGGTTGACAAACACTGAATTTTCGCTTTGGGTTGAACCAATTTCAGTAACAGGAACATCAGGAGAATCGATAGTAATAACTGAATAGGCCTTAATATTACTTCCAGTAAATATTGCAGATTGAACCTCAATATCAGGATTATAATCAACCAGGCCTTTTTTTGCTGCCTGGCGCCAGTAACCCTGATTGTCAATTCTTGTATCTACTCCATCGCTAAATTTAATTCTCTTACTAATTGCCCAATTTGTGCCAAATCCAAAGGCAAGTAAGAGTAGAATAGTTATTATTACTTTAATTATTTTCATGTCCATATCCGAAATCAATCGCAAATTAGTAATATATTGATAATAATGCCTTGGTAAAAGTTGCATATGAAGTAGGAAAAATAAAAAAAGCTGCCCAAATAATTATCAGACAGCCTTTTTTGTGATTAGTTTTACTTATTTCCTCAACACAATCTTCCTTGTGGTTGAAACACCTTCATTGGTTACAATAATTGTATAATTACCATCTGAATAGTTACTTAAATCGACTTTTTCGATATGTGTTCCGGATACAACAATGTTATTAAGATTATAGATTATAGATCCTGCAACATTTATGACTTTGATATTAACAGGATTGTTAGTCTCACTATTAATTTCAATATTAAATATACCTTGGGCAGGATTAGGATAGACTCTCAATTCAATCGAAGCCTGCTCATCAATACCTGTACAATTAACAAACTCTATAGAAATATCCCCACTATTAACACAGTCAAATTCTGTTGTAACTTCAACGGAATAGTTATGTACTCCATAACCAATCCCAAGTGTATCAGCAGTGATAGTTTGAGAAGTAAGGCCATTAGACCAAAGATATGTTGAACCAGGATTTCCTGCATCAAGAGTAATGCTAACATCACCACAAACCGCAGTATCAGCTCCAAGATTAACCTCAGGAATACTAGCAAAATTTAAATAAACAGTATCATTTGAGGAACAGCCATCAGTATTTGTAACTTCTACCCAGAACATAGTTACTCCTGATCCAGTTGCTACAATAGTTTGTGAAATTGCGCCCGTTGACCATAGATATGTATCTCCAGGATTCCCAGCGTCGAGGTCGTGATGAGTTTCATCACAAAGTATCTGATCTCCACCAAGATCAACAATAGGCAAAGGATAGACTGTAACTGACACTGATGCATCCAAAGTTATAAGACCATCATTAACTGATACAAAATACTCAGTATTTTCTGTAGGAATAACAGTAGGGTCAGACACATCAGAAGTAAATCCCTCAGGGACTGATGTCCAGGAATAAGTATAGCTTCCACTACCACCTGTAGGGATTGCCTCTAACTGTGAACTTTCGCCAAAACAAATACCATCAGGATCGGCAGATGCCGAAAGTTGCATATTTGTTATGTACAAAGTAAACGAGACCGGATATGAAGCATTATTCAGATCATTTGTAATAAACTCTACTTCGTCTTCATAAGTTCCGATGTCCATATCAGTTCCATCGAAAGTAACGGTAACCATCAGTGAATCTCCGGGTGCTATAATACCTTCATCTGGATCGAGTGTAAGCCAGTCAGCTATTATCAGTGTGTAATCTTCAACCTCACCATATTCAGTGCTACCATAAGCATTAAGTCTACCAGTACCACCTAAACGAATCCGCATACGCGTAGAACCCTGTACACTTCCCTTTGGTGCAACAATAGTTCCTTTGAAAAAACCAAATTCTTTATCATCATTAAGCACTATTGCAGCCTCATCAAAAATACCATTTTGATCCCAGTCAACCCAAACTTTACATTGATCACCTTTATAAGGGTTATTGCAAAGCACCTCAATTGGATAAAACTGTGAAGTTTTAATGTTGGCATACATACTGGTGAAATCGTTGTAACTGTCAAAACCTGATGTATTGTACAAGTTGCCAACAGAAACCATATGAATGTACTCATCTCCGCCACCTCCAGCAATTTCATAATAGGGTTTAACGGTATTCTTAAAGAAAGGGGATAATGAAAAGTCAAGATCAAGCACTCCTGTGTTTTTGATTTTCATCATCTGCACATCAGTTTCTTCTGGATATATTACAGACATATAGCTAATTGGAATAATTTCAATAGTAGATGAACCATATTGAGTCTCAGAAGTTGTTCCACTTGATTCAACATTACCACTGTAAACAGCAGTAACTTTATATGTATAATAGCCATAATCGGTTATTTGATCTGTAAAAGTTTCTTCGGTTGCGGTACCAACAAGAACATCATTCCGATACACGTTGAAATGCATAAAGCCTGTTGTGCCACTAAAACTCCAATCTAATATACATTCCCCAGTTTCCTGGTTCGTTGCTGTATTAAGACCGGTTGGAGCAATAATATCTATAGTTTCAAATACTGATACATATGTCATTGCAGGCCCCGCTCTGTTATCAGTCCATGTAGGATATACATAACCGTTAAGTGCAGTAATTCCAAGATAATCACCAAAATATCCACTTGCCAATCCTGGAATTGGTTGAGGAGTAAATGCAACATCACTAACTTGAAAATCTTCCCAGGTTTCACCAGCTGTATTAGAAGTTGCAGCCCATGTTTCTGCCTGGTTGTTATTTGTATTTCTGTTATCGTAGAACACTACACTAAGAATACCATTTGAAGGATCACACGTAATCCATGGCATATAATGCGCTTTACCCTGTCCAATTGGATCCTGATTTATACGAATTGGATCTGACCATATATCACCTCCATCCGTAGATTTTATCATATAAACATCTCTATCACTACCTGTATTTACACCGGGAACGCCAATATTAGTCCAAACCACATAAATATTCCCATCGTTGGAACCACCACTAATATCAACAGTCATGACAGGAAAAGCAGCAACACGCATATTTTGAGGCACACCAGAATTTCGGATCCCTCTAATATTGCTAATTATTCTAGTAGAAGCTTCCCATGTTTCTCCTCCATCAAACGACTTAGCAAATCCAATTGCGGTCTCATCCGAAGGCCAATTATCATAAATGCACCATGCAGCATAAGCTTCTCCATTGGGACCAGTGTGAACATTTACTCCTTGATTATGACTTCCTGCATTAACAGCCAAGCTAATTACTTTTCTGTCAGACCAGGTTTCGCCATTATCGTTTGAATACTTTAGAACTATTTCCCCATCGGAAGAACCACCAAAGTCAGTCCAGGCATCATACAAATTGTTCTCGTAGGGGCTACCTACCTTGCGATCGAGCCACAAATGGTTTTTATCGCACATCTGTCCAGGATTAGGAGTCACTTGAACATGAGTCCATGTTTGCCCTTGGTCATCAGAATGTGCCACGCCTTGTCCACTACTTTTTATATAACCAACATACCATCTGCCATCAGTTCCAATACATGCAGCGGGATCACCACTGTTGTTTCCTCCTGCACCAGCAGTTTCACCATCAAATGTTTCTCCTCCATCAAACGTATACAGGTCATTGGCACCATATAATGGTGTTCCACCGGCCCCCCCTGAATTATTTGAATTTAAAGCTGTCATACTGTTGTTAGGATCAACAATAATAGAATTCTCACTTTGGGTTGAATTTGTTGAGACAGCAACATCAGGTGAGTTAAGTGTTGCTACCATAGGATTATTAATTGCTGAGCCTGTGAAAATAGCTTTTGGTATTTCAACGACAGGATTTAGTACAGTAAGGCCTTCTTTAGCCATCTGTTTCCAATAACCCTGATTGTCAATCCGGGTATCTAATTTAGCCCTTCGTTCACGTTCAGTATCTGAAGAATCACTAACCGCCCATCCAATTGTGGTAATGATAATCCCAGTTACCATAAATAAAAATAATAATCTAAATCTCTTCATAATTGTAATTTTAGAATGTTTTTTTTCAAGTGTCAGACAAAGTCCTAACCTTGATGGTTGCCTTATATAATAAACGGCTTACCATACTAAATAAGTTATGCCATAAATTTGGCACAAAAGTAATTCAAAAATATTTACTTGTAAATTTTTACTTCAGCATCACCAGTAATAATTCTAAGACCATTCATCGCTAACGCTTTCATTTCGTCTTCTCCGGGATACACATGAACCGGTGCCATTCGATGAACATAAGAAATAACTTGATTAACAAAATACTTATCATGAGCTATTCCTCCTGTAATTAATATGCCATCCACTTCTGAATGGAGTACTGCAACCATTGATCCAATCTCTTTAGCAACCTGATAAGCCATGCCATCATAGATATACTTTGCTTCTTTATTACCAGCTTCTACTCGATTTTCAACTTCGTAGGCACTATTGGTTCCAAGATATGCAACCAAGCCACCTTCATTACTTATCATCTTTAGCATTTGTTTTTGAGAGTATTCACCTTTAAAACAAAGCCTTACAAGATCACCTACAGGAAGAGTCCCTGTCCTTTCTGGTGAATAAGGACCATCACCATCCAGACCCTGGTTAACATCAACTACTCGGCCCTTTTTATGAGCTCCTACAGTTATTCCACCTCCAAGATGTACCACAATAAGGTTTAGATCTTCATATTTTCTCATGATGGATTTAGAGTGTTGGCGGGCCACTGCTTTTTGATTTAACGCATGGAAAATAGATTTTCTTGGAAGTAGAGGATGACCGGATAACCGTGCAAGATCGCTGAGTTCGTCCACAACTACAGGATTACTAATATATGCGTTGGCATCTGGCAACGACTTAGCCAAATCATAGGCGATTAGTCCACCAAGGTTACTAGCATGTTCGCCATAAGTACAAGATTCAAGATCAAGAATCATTTTTTCATTTACAGCAATAATTCCAGACTCAACAGGCTTTAGTAAACCTCCGCGCCCCATTACAACCTTAATTTGTTTTAAAGAAATTTCTGCAACTTCGAGTTCGTGAATTATAAGTTCTTTACGAAAATTAAACTGTTCAGTAATCAATTCAAATTGAGCAAGTTCTTCAATAGTGTGACGAATGATTTGAATAAAGACCGGGTTTGTATCAGCATACACAGCAATTTTAGTGGATGTTGATCCAGGATTTATTGCCAAAATATATACGGTCGCCATTAATTGGATTTATTTAGATCGTAAAATTTAAAATAACTTTAAGTTATAGCGGCAGCAAGAGCAATTGATAAAAATTTACTCTTGTCACTATCACCTCTTGATGTAAGTACTATTGGAACTTTTGCCCCCATTATAACTGCTGCGGAAGATGCCCCACCAAGAAAATTTAAAGATTTGTATAATATATTTCCACCATTAATGTCGGGAGCTAGTATCAGATCGGCATCACCTGCAACATCACTTGTAATGTTTTTCAATAGTGCTGTCTCCTGTGAAATTGCTCCGTCGAGGGCAAGTGGGCCATCAATTATGCAACCCACAATTTGCTTTCGATAATTCATCATTGAGATAGTTGCAGCATGCATTGTGGCTTCCATCTTTGGATTAATGGTTTCAACTGAACCCAGTATGGCCACTTTAGGGTTTTTATTGCCAAGCCCGTGAAAAACTGCAACCGCATTTTTAATGATATCTATTTTTTCTTCCAGATCTGGATCTACATTCATAGCTGCGTCAGTAACTCCTAAAAGCTTGTGGTAATATGGTGTTTCGAATAACGCAATATGGCTCAACAGAGAACCTGTACGTAGGCCAAATTCTTTATTTAGCACAGCTTTTAGAAATAATCCGGAGCTTACAAGCCCTTTCATAATTATTTCAGCTTTTCCTTCACCCGTTAATTTAGATGCTATTAAAGAAGCTTCATATGCGTCGACAGCGTCAATTACTTCAATATTTTTGATGTCAAAATCAATCTCGTTAGCAATTTTATCGATAACAATTTTGTCGCCAACAAGTATTGGTTCAATAATTCCTTCTGAATAGGCCTTTGCAATAGCCTTTAATACGTGATAGTCACCCGCAGCCGCAACTGCAATGTGTCTTTTTATCTTATTTTTTGCAAGATCTACAAGGGAAGAAAGATGTTTAATCATGATGCTAATAATTAATGATTGATTTTCAATAATGTCAGCTTTAATATTTTAAACACCAACACTTAATTTTTTGCAAAATTACAATAAATGTGCATGAATTACATTTGTATTAAAGAGGAATTTAATCGTATTTTGCATAAATAAGTTACTTACAATGAAAACAAAAATACTTTTTGTATGTCTTGGTAATATCTGTCGTTCTCCTAGTGCAGAAGCAGTTTTTAAAGGCCTTGTACGCAAAAAGGGGGTACAAGATAAATTTGAAATTGATTCGTCTGGTACATATGCTTATCACGAAGGAGAATGTGCTGACATGCGTATGCAAAGTCATGCGGTTAAAAGAGGGTACAACCTTACTTCAATATCAAGACCGTTTGATTCCAATAGAGATTGGGATAGATTTGACTACATAATAGCTATGGATGATTCGAATCTCAGGAATTTGAGAGCAATGGGTCGTAACAAAGATGATTTAAAGAAACTTTTTAAAATGACGGATTTTGCAAATAATTTCAGTTATAATGAAATCCCTGACCCTTATTATGGGGGTGAACAAGGCTTTGAGCTTGTTTTGGATTTACTTGAAGATGCTGGAGAAGGCTTTTATGAATTTCTTGAGAATAGTAGATCTCACAATTGACCAAAGATAATATCTCAAGACATAATGTAGAATTGTATAAAAACAACACAATAAACTGACATACCGATTAATGAACAAAAACAGAGAAATAAATGCTATAGATATTCGTTAATATGAAGAAACATATATTTGCAGCAAATTTATTACCAAACATAATTATGACACTTAAAGCTAGCCTTATTAGTTTCATATTGAGTCTTTTTATTATCATTTTTTTACCAGGATGCAAATCAAATGAAATTATTATGAAACCTAACCCTAAAAAGGGAGAAGCTAATAAAGGAAATCAGGAAGGTAGAAATGTTGATTATGATGAAGCTGTGGCACGTCATTTTGAAATGCAAAGCGAAAGCACAAAACAAATGATGCTTAAGTCGGATAAAATGCGGAAAAGTAAAAATGCAGGAATAAGTCGAGTGTGGTATGATAAACTATTCAATAACAGTTGTTTTAAAAATTCAGCTATGGTTAAAACTGGGCATACAAATATGTCAATCACAAAAAGGGAATCCTGTTTCTTAAAATATTAACTAAGTAATCCATGAAACGAACATTAATAATTGTTACTGTAACACTGTTATCCTTATCCGCATCTGCACAATTTAGAGATATGCTAAATTTTAACAGTGGTGGTATGCTTAGTGTACAATGGGATATTGCTAAACCTATGGGCTCAATGAAAGATTATGTAAAGAATACATCTTTTTCAGGGATTAGTATTGACTACAAACACTGTTATAAAAAAGATATTATAATTGGTGGCAGGATAGGGTGGAATTATTTATACGAGAATAAGGGTTTAACAAATGTTGAAGACGGAACAAGTACTACGTACACGCCTATTGATCATAATGTTAACGTTATCCCTATTTTGCTGGTAGTGGATTACATGCCTAATAGCAATAAATTCATCCCTTATGCAGGAATCGGCATAGGTACTTACTTTATTAACTCATCTGTTATATCTAATAATGTTAAGACTGCGAGTAGCAATACTTTTCATTTTGGTATTTCCCCAGAAGTAGGACTTACTATACCATTTATTATAAGTAATTTCGGTTTAAATCTGAGCACAAAATATAATTATGCTCTGGGCGCAGGTAGTTCGTCAGGTTATTCATGGTTTGACTTTTGCATAGGAATTTCATTTATGTATTAATCAATCAATTAAGCGATGAGCACAAATAAAATAATAGCTATATTTATATCCGCATTTATAGTGTATTTTTCCTCATCTTGTAATAAAGGTTCGGTTAACCCTAATATTCCTAAGGTGGTAATAAATGTAACCATTAATCCAAATTCAACAATTTTTCAAGAGCTAAACACACCCGGAGGCTGGTTATATTTGGATGAACAACCCGGTATTTATATCCCACAAGGAAGCCGGGGTGTAATTGTTTATCGAGTAACTATGTCAGAATTTAAAGCCTATGAACGACAACCTCCAAATTTTCCTTTCGAATGCTGCGAAGAAAACGAATATAATTGCACAAAACTTATTGTTGGTGGTAATTATCCTTTTGTAAAAGATACATGTAATGATAATTTATATCAGCTACTAGACGGCACACTTTTTCAGGGAGACGGCCAGTATCCACTTATTGAGTATAATGCAATATATGATGGATCATTGTTGCATGTATTTAACTAAGCTTTGTATATTTGTTCATAGGAGATGAAGATTGTAAAACAGAAGATTTATGATCTTTCGTTTTGGTTCATAACTTTTAGCTAATCCCTTGCATTAAAAGATTCTATTTCATGAAGAATAAGCCTATACCTTATTTTGCCATTACCCGGTTCATAAATGAACAAACCATTGGTGGAATAATATTAATTATTGCTACTATTATTGCTCTTTACTGGTCAAATTCCTATTTCTATGAAAGTTACCAAAACTTATGGCATAATTATAAAATTGGATTTGTTTGGGGAGATATGAATATGGTTGGTTCGTTACATCATTGGATTAATGATGGATTAATGGCCTTATTCTTTTTCACAGTTGGCCTTGAAATAAAGCGAGAAATAATGGGAGGTGAGTTGAACTCCGTTAAAAAAGCTTCACTACCTATAGCTGCAGCAGTAGGCGGGATGATAATTCCTGCTGTAATGTACAGTATTGTTGTATTTAACTACCCAGAATATATTAGTGGCTGGGGAATCCCAATGGCCACTGATATAGCATTTGCCCTAGGGTTGATGGCTATGTTTGGAAAAAGGGTTAATATAAATCTCAAAATATTTCTTACAGCTCTGGCAATTGCTGATGATTTAGGTGCTGTTTTGGTCATAGCATTCTTTTATACTGATACAATAGTTTATGCTGAGATAATATCAGCTATTATTTTTCTGGGAGTTTTAGTAATTGCAAACTTTGCAGGAGTGCGACGAACAGTTTTTTATGCAATAGTTGGTTTTGGAGGAGTATGGGTAGCCTTTATGCTTTCTGGTGTTCATGCAACAATTGCAGGTGTTTTAATTGCTTTTACAATTCCTGCTCGAACAAAAATTGACGAAGACAGTTTTATGAATAAACTAAGCGGTTTCATTGCTGCATTTAAGAAAGAGCCATCAACACAAAACAATCTCCTTTCCAAAAAGCAAGTTCATATAATATCAGAAATTGAGAAACTCAATGATCAGGCACATACTCCACTTCAGAAGCTAGAACATGCATTACATCCGGTAGTAATTTATTTTATCCTACCAATTTTTGCGCTGAGTAATGCTGGTGTGCATATTAGTGGCAGTATAATTGATATGTTTCTTCATCCTATTTCGTTGGGTATAATCGCCGGATTATTATTAGGCAAGTTTATTGGTATCTCAATATTCTCACATATTGTTGTGAAATTCAAATTTGCTACTCTCCCCGAAGGTGTTACATGGAAACAGATTTATGGAGCTGCTTTTCTTGCCGGTATCGGATTCACAATGTCAATGTTTATTTCTGATTTAGCATTTGTTAGTGAAGAATTTAAAGAAATAGCCAAAGTGGGGATAATTGCAGCATCGGCGCTTTCAGCAATTGTCGGAATGCTATTGCTTGGGATGAGTTTGCCAAAAGGGGAGAAGTAGATTGTTGAATTTTAGTTAAAAAACCTTCCACCTCAATAAAAGATGGAAGGATTCATATGAAGTATAAGTTGTAAACTTACAATGTGTTATTTTATTTTAGCTATCTTTCTTCTTAAATCGCCTTTGTTAGTGCTAATTTCATAGATATAGAATCCGGCAGGTAAATTTTTTCCAAAATTACTTCTTCCATTCCATATAGTTGAATGCTGTCCACTTGGTAAGTGGTTGTTGATCAATGTGCTAACAACTGTACCGCTGAGATTATAAATTCGTAATGTAACGAAAGATTCTTGATCGAGTCTGAAAGAGATTGTTGTTTGATCAGAAAATGGATTTGGATAATTTGTTGATAACTGTTCATTCCCCAAATCGGCCATTTCATCAATACCTACACCAAGTCCAATACCTCCAGAATAACAATATACTCTGCCGTTTCTTCCTCCAATTACCATCTCCATAGTACCATCTCCAACTATATCAGGAATAGCATTAATTGCATCAACAGGAGTTGAATAATTAAAAGATTCAAGATCCTCACCGTCAACTCCATTTAAGAAATAACCATAATTATTTGAAAATAATGTTCCAATTATAACATCGTTAATCCCGTCACCGGTTATATCATCAATTGGTGCCACATTCCACGATTTATCAGCAAGAGGTAGCGACCAAATAGTTGACGCATCAAATCCATCCAGAACAATACCATTTTGAGCACTATGCGCAATAAGAACATCAGCATATCCGTCAGAATTAACATCCTTAAGTCGTTCGAAGCGAAGAATTAATTTATAAGCACCAATACTTCCCTGATAAATTTGAGCATTGTTAACCGGATTTATGTAGTAATAATTTCCATAAAAATCTCCTGCTATTACATCTTTAACTCCATCTCCGGTAATGTCATCTAATTGCATCAATGCCCAGACTGATGATCCTGCAGTATTTTTTGTCCATTCAATAGTTCCTGTTGAACCATTAATTCCATAAACTCTTCCTTCTGTTTCATCGGCATTAGAAGCACCTGCAATAACGTCAGGTTTACCATCGCCTGTAAAATCTTCTACACCAATTACTGAAAATACTGGTCCTCCAATATATCTTTCCCAAATTGATATGCCATCCAAACCGTTTAAACAATAAACTCTTAACGGGCCAGTATCTTCACTATCGTCACCGGTACATGCCAATACATCATTAATGCCATCATCGTTATAATCGTAGCTTGCATCAACTGCATAAACCCAGCCACCATTACCATATTCATGAGTATCATGTTTCCAAATCTGTGTACCGGTTTTTCCAGAAATAGCAATTATTGAACGATCTCCACCGGTAGTAGCTACAACAACATCTTCGTAACCATCGCCATTAATATCTTCAATAGTAGTCAATCCGGGTTGATCATAAACGTTACCTGAATAAATTTCAAATTCCCACATTACATCAGCTATGTTATGAGAATTTCCATTAAAACACCTCACGAAATTATCTTCGGAACAAATGATGACATCGCCAACGGTATCGCCAGTAATATCCTGGATAGGGGCAATCGCCTTTGGGCTATTATCATAACTTGTGTTTATAAGATAGGTCCATAGAGCATCTCCAATAGGCCAAGTTTTTTCCAGTCCCTCTCCATCAAGATTAATATTGTAGGGATTATTTGCCGGATCATTATTGGTGATTGTAAGTTCTCCTACATAAGGCCCTGCTTTTATTGGATTAAACCAAACTCCAACCAAAGTTGAATTCAAAGGCGCAATATTTATAGGAAAAGTAACAGATTCATCAATAATATAGTTCTCAGAGTTAGAAATGATATCACTTACTATGAGAGTAGCATCACCAATATTTTCAATCTCAAGAAACCACCTTGTAAATGCACCTGCACGCACATCACCATAATTATGCGAGCTATAGGGAATATACATTGATGGACCAGAGTTTACAGCTTCACCTGTTAAAGTAACATCAACTGAAGGTGTAATAGGATCCGTTGACTCAACTGATACAGTTACATTTAAAGATCCCACAGTTGTTGGTGTATATGTTAATGGAATCATAATTGAATTTCCGGGATTTATGATTTGCGGTGGGCTAAAAGTAGAGGAGATAGGTGCTGAACCGGGAATTGTTAAACCAGTTATTTCAAGATCATCATCTCCAACATTTTCCACTTCCATATTCCAAGTTTCATTAGTTCCAATAGTAACAGTTCCGAAATTATGAGAAGTAATTGGAATATTTATTTCTGGCGTTCCTGAGCCGGAAAGATTGACTTTATATAATTTACTAGGAGAAGAAAGTTGTCCGTCAACATACCAAAGATAGGTATCGTCATATACAATACCAGCTGGTTTAATATTTTCACAAGCATGACTTTCCAGTACATTTCCAGATTGGTCAGTTTTGTAAATCATATTTGCATTATAATCAACCATCCACAAGTCATCTCCGTGAGTGCAGATATCCCATATTTGATCAGCGGGAGGAGTAAACTGGCTTATAACCGCACCTGTATTGTCAACTTTGTAAATAGTTCCGGGATCAGGGTAATATGTGCCAACCCAAAAATCACCATCATCATATGCTATTCCACTCATGTAATGGTCGGGAAGATTAAATGTTGAGAGAATAGTTCCTGATAGATTCAGTTCTATTGCTGTTGCTGGTGTAGAAGGAGTAGTGACGTGATCAGTAATCCAAAGTTCTGATCCATCCCATGTCATACCAAAGCAATCACCTATGGCTGGGTTTATAAACTGTATCTGCGTTGAACCATCAGATGGATCGAATCTATAAAAATGATCACCATCAGCACCGTAAATACCGAAATATAAATATGTTCCATCCCAAGCTAATCCAGAGGCTTTGCCAGGTATATCCCAAGATTGTAAAATTGTCCACTCCTGTACTTCTCTATTTAAATCTGAATCTTTTTGTGAGAATGTTGTGCTGAACATTCCAAATAACACAAAAAGAATTATTGTTATTTTTTTCATTTTACTTTTCATTTTGAATTAATGTTTGGTTTTGGTTTTCGATAGGAAGATTTCAAATTATTCAATCCGTATCAGTTTTCCGCTTCTAGTAGTATTTCCACTTGTTATTCTGTAGAAGTATAATCCCGGTTTCAGCTCCGCTTTTACTTCTCCAATATTTATAGTGATATGATTTTCATTACTACTAATTAAATGCTTCAATTTGTCCAGTATTAATCTACCGTTATAATCAAATATTTGAATCGCTACTTCATTACTTTCAGAATTCCTGATAATGAAATTAAGCTGGTTAGTAAACGGATTCGGATAAGCGGAAATATGCACTTCAGTTAATGTAACATCATCAATTTCAGAAAGAAGATCACCATCTATCATTATTGGTTCAGCATATATATCCAAATCAGTTTCAATTAACATTGTATCAATTACTAGTTCGCCAAATTTAGAAACGGGGAGATCGCAAAGTATATTCAAATTAAGAGTGTCGTCTTCGGAAAGCACATAAGGCAAGTCTGGCATTTCTTCAACATACCACATAAATTCGTCACCATATTCAGTAATTGAATTAATAGTAACTATGTCTGATGTTAAATTAGTAATATGTAAAGGGATACCATATATCATATCTTCCGTAGTTTCAAATAATACAGTATCTGGGTTAAATGCAAGTTCAGTTTGTGGGAAATAAACATTTTTAAATACAAATGGATCAGGCTCACCAATAAATGGTTGTTTTGCATTTCTTCCTGACTCATCCGCTGCAAATAAATAATAGGAAACAGTATCGCTTGGCATTACACCCTCAATAGTGCCTGTGTATGTTACATCGCTAACATATTCCATAACTGTTGATGTATAATTGCCACTATTTATTTTATAATAAATAAGTACAGAATCGGCATAAATATTTGATCCGCTTGCCGCCGTAATATCTGCTGAAATATCATATTCAGGATGATATGCAACAGTTCCAAGAGTTGGCATATGATCAATATAAAGCATGCCAATGTCAGCAATACCCTTTGCTCTGCAATGTAATGCATCAGTATTTTCCCATCCATTATACATAATGCCTATAATTTCATAACCCGGCATAGCTTCTTCGTAAGCTGCAAGAGCATCGTTATCATATGGGCCTCCGGTAATTGGTACTAGTACCTTATTGTTTAGTATTAAAGAGTTAGTGTATGGTGTATATGGATAATCACCTGGAGTAAAAACGCGATAAACTTCAAAAGGTGTTCCATAGGAACTTGTTTGAGATGCAAAGTAATCTGCCAAATCCTCATAATCCTGATAACGATTATCGGTAGTTGGAACCTGACCGAGCAATATTTTGTTAGGAGATAGGTATTTGCTCCAACAATCAATGTGTTTAATGTACTCTCCTAATGGATCATCAAGTACGTCATAAATTGGATTCCCAAGATAGTCGTTGATGAATCCCGAAACTTCTTCATGAGTAAGCGTAGGGTTTTCATCCCATACTAAATCCGTGGATGCTGAAAGCCCCTTGCCTGTGCACATGTAGTTTCCTCCAGTGCTTATTAAGTCCATTCCATATAGATCAATATCAAGATATTCTGACATTCTTATCGGAACATCATCATCATTTGGGCGAGGTCTATTGTAAGGAAAATTGACAATTCCGGGTTGATTATTCCCATCGAAAACAAACCATGGTCCGTAATCTCTTGTCCAATAACTATTGGTTGGGGCTATTAAAAAGTCACAATTTTCAAGATTTACATTATTATTTTGGTATTGCGTTGTAACGGTTTGCTGTTGAGAAGCATTGGCAACAAGCGTAACAACCATAATATCCTCCGCCATTTCTCTTATTAACTCCATAGGAATACCAAATGGATATCTGATCAGAACTCCTTGCATTTGGTCAAATTCTGCCACATTTCTGATAATCCCTTCAGGAGGATCCGTTGGATAAAAAGTCTTTGATTTTGTAAATGGAGTAAGCATTTCCTCTTCAGATAAGTAATGGAGCTTACGCCAATCGGGTTGTGTTTGTCCTATTATCACATTACCAAAAAATAATGCGATGATTGTTATAGTTAGTACTTTCACTTTCATAATAGAAATATTTGGTTTAGTGTTTTATATATTAGTGCAGACAAAAGTATGAAGTTGTTGGTTGTTTTGCAACAAATTGTTCATACTCCTGTTTTCGCCAAATGGGTCACCTAAAGCTAAAATTCGATATTAAAAACAGCAAGTAACTCTTTTTGTTCTATGGTGTTAGCCATTACTATTTCAACTGTTTTATTAGAAATGGGTAATGTTGTTTTAACTCCATAAATAGATTTTAGGATATCTAATGCCTTTTCAGGGCTTAAGCCTGTTTTTTTTACGGAGAGTTGCCTTTCAAACTCTTTGTATAGTTTATAACTACAGAATGCAATTAGCAAATGAGTTTCTATTCTACTTGCTTTTCTATGATAAATGGGGCGAACTTTAAGATCTGTTTTAGATATCTTAAATGCCTTCTCTATTTGCCATAACTGCCTGTATTGTTCAATTACTTGCTTAGCATTTAAAGAAGCATTGGTGATGTAGCCTTTTAGGCCATCCCATTTACTGTCATGGTTTATTTTCCCTAAATCCAAACGTATGGTAGCGTTTCCTTCAATTTTTAAAAACTTGTTGTACCCTCTATTGTTTATGTTTTCTTTAGTTAACTTGCCAGAGATGATTCGCTTTTGAAGTCTTTTAATTCCATTGTCCCTATTGTTTGCATCTTTTCTAGCCCGTTTTTCAGAGTAACTTACAATTAGTTTTGTCCGTTCTTCTTTTTCAAATTCGTGGATAGTATCACTTGCCCACTTCTTAGAAATAATCTGATCTTTTAGTTGTTTTGTTTCGTTTTTTATCCTTGCGCCCAGAATAAATTCATAACCATGGCTTAGTAACTGTTCTATATTGTTCTTTGACAGAAGCCCTGCATCTGCAACCACAACCAACTTACCAGGATTATATCTTTTTTTGAAGTGCTCTAGCACAGGAATAAGCGTTTCTCCTTCATATTTGTTTCCTTCAAACATCTCAAATGCTAAAGGATAACCTCCGGTAGTAACCAATAATCCAAGAACAATTTGAGGGCAGTGTGGTTTTCCATCTTTACTAAACCCTAGTTTTCTTAGTTCATCTTCTCTGGAAGCCTCAAAGTACAAAGTGCTGACATCATAGAAGACAGCTGATAAAACACCTTTAAAAAGTTTTAAGGTGTGCTGATAACTTATTAGTTGCAATTGTTCTTTGTATCCCTGATTGAGTTTGTCCAGATAGCGGTAAACTGATGACATAGGGTAATGCTCCTGATAATGCCTTGACAAATACTCAATAGTTCTTAGTTTGCTGCCCGGGTAGAGTAATCTGGAAATTATCAGATGACGTAAAAGTTTTTCCGGGATCTGATTGAAACCTATTTCATTGAATATGTTTACTAAAACAAGTTCTGTCCCTACAATGCGAACTGCTTGAATACTTTTGCGAACAAAACTAATATGGTCTTCATCCTGATCATAAGTGAACTCAATAGCCTTTTGTTTAGTAAGTCTTTCTATCTCTTTTCGAGCTAAACTCTCAAGTTGATTAATATCACTCTCTCTTTTAGCAGAACCCATTGACTTAATGAGTTTTTGATTACCATTTTGCTTCTCTAAAATGTAAATGCTTATACTTCCTGATGTATTTTTCTTTCTTCTAATGTACATAATTGGGAAACCCTAAAAGTACAAAGATACAAACGGGTCACCCGCACAAAAAATAAAACACCCTATTTATAGGCTGTTCAGAGTAATAAAAGTGTTTTTATAAAAAAGTGGCGAAAACAGGAAGTAATGAAAGAAGCTATTAAGTTAGGTGATTTCCTTTGGACGAAATATGATGAGAAGTTTTAGGTGAGAGTGAAGTCGGAAGCCGGGAGACAGAAGATATATCCTTCCAAATTTCGCCTTCTGATGTCAAACTTCATTAGCTATTATCAAGTTGTGATTTATTATGCTCAACAATAACCTGAGCTTCTTTTTCGGTTCCAAGCATAATTGCAATCCATTTAGTCGATTCCTTTTGTTCAAGTATGATCTTTACAACCATAGTCAATGGCACTGACAGAAACATCCCTATAGTACCAAATACAAAACCCCAAAAAATCAAGGAGATAAAAACTACCAGTGTTGAAAGACCTAATCCTTTGCCCATAATCTGTGGTTGGATTATGCTACCAATTGTCATATTTATAGCAACATAAGAACCAAGTGTCCATAATGCTGCTCCTCCTCCTATCTGGATAAGAGCAAATATTATTGCAGGAATACTTGCTATAATCGATCCGATATTTGGAATAAAATTTAAAACAAAAGCTAATAACGCCCACAATATGGCATATTTAACTCCTATAATAGTCAGAGCAATCCAAACTAATACACCAGTTAACAGACTCATAATAGTCATTAGGCCCAAATATTGACGGATACTTTTGTCAATCCTTTTAAAATAACTTACCGAACCAACTGAGGTTTTTATAATTGCGTTTACTTTTACTGAGAAACTATTAAGCTCAAGTAACATAAATATAATAATAAAGAGTATCAGGATCATATTGCCCATTATACTGCCAAGCGCACTAAGAAAACCTGCAGTGAAGTTCATTATCTTACTTGGGTTTATCATATTTTCCATTTTATCAATCGAAATTTCAAAACCCATACTGTGTAATGTGTTAAACAGACCAGTGGTTAATTCACTTAACCGAGCTTCATATAGCGGAACATCTTTAGAGAATTGTGACACAGATCGGCCAATTAGCTCTGCCATACCAAAAAAGAAAAGAAGTATAACAAGCAATATAATTAATACAGCTATACCATTGGGCACTCTCCTTTTTTCTAACCATCTTATCGGTTGAGCACATACAATTGTGATAAAAAGTGCTAATAATATAGGTGTGATAATTGACGAAGCATACATTGCTATACCAATAATTATAAGATATGCTGCCAAAGTCAATGCAGAAGAGTTAGAATGTGATTGAATACCTGAATTAGTCATATTACTGGGTTTTTGGTGTTATCAGTTTGTAATTATGTCCTAGTTGGCAAAATCAAAAACAAGCAACACGTTAGTGATCAAACAAATATAAAACTTTGTATACTATTAGTCAAACTTTATATTGGGATAACTTTAGTTTACTCTAAAATTTACTGATTATTTTATTTCACTGCCATTGTTAAAGTCCTCAGTAGGAGACACAAAACACAGTTTCCCATCGTTGTCTTCTGCCATTAGGATCATGCCCTGTGACTCGATTCCGCGTAGTTTGAGAGGTGCCAGATTAACCAGAACACTCACTTTTTTACCGATAATATCTTCAGGTTTATAATACTCTGCAATACCAGATACAACAACACGTTTGTCAATACCTGTATCAATGGTAAGCTGAAGAAGCTTATTTGTTTTTGGTACTTTAATAGCATCTAGTATTGTACCTGTCCTTATATCCATCTTCATAAAATCATCATATTCAATAGTTGATTTTGATAGTTTAGCGGGAGTAGATTCTTTATTTTCTTCTTTTGTGTCCATCAGCTTTTTTATTTGTGTTTCAATAACAGTATCCTCAATCCTCTCAAATAGAAGCTCAGGTTTGTTAATTTCATGGCCGGCTTTTAGAAGGTAAGGTTTTCCAGCATCTTTCCATTTCAATCCTTTGAGGTTGATCATCTTTTGCAACTTAGTCGAGGAAAAAGGCAGGAAAGGTTCTGATAGGATCGAAAGACTTGCAACAATCTGTAACGAAACATTAATTATTTGTTGTACTTTTTCAATATCTGTCTTGAAAATTTTCCAGGGTTCCATATCTGTTAGATACTTGTTGCCTAATCTTGCAAGGTTCATCAATTCACTAAGAGCCTCCCTGAATCGATATCTTTCAATGCTACTTGAAATAATATCAGGATATTTTGCAAGTTCTTCTAATGTTGAGGAAAATTCTTTGTCAAATGAAGAAATTTCAGGAACTATGCCGTCAAAATATTTTTGTGTTAGTACAAGTGTCCTGTTTACAAAATTTCCAAAAATAGCCAGCAATTCATTGTTGTTTCTTGCTTGGAAATCTTTCCACGTAAAATCATTGTCTTTTGTTTCAGGTGCATTAGCGGTTAGTACATAACGCAGTACATCTTGTTTCCCTGGAAACTCCTCAAGATATTCATGCAACCAAACAGCCCAGTTTCTGGAAGTAGATATTTTGTCATTTTCCAGGTTAAGAAATTCGTTAGCAGGTACATTCTCAGGAAGTATAAAACTACCCTCAGCCTTAAGCATAGCGGGAAAAATAATACAATGAAAAACTATATTATCCTTACCGATGAAATGAAGTAATTTTGTATCCTTATCTTTCCAATATGGTTTCCAGTCATTTCCTGTTTTTTCTGACCACTCTTTTGCAGCTGAAATATATCCAATGGGTGCATCAAACCAAACATACAGTACCTTTCCTTGAGCATCTTTGATCGGTACTTTAACTCCCCAATCCAAATCACGGGTTACGGCACGAGGTTTAAGTCCCTGATCAACCCATGATTTCACTTGACCGTAAACATTTGGTTTCCAGTCATCTTTATGTCCCTTAATAATCCATTCGTCAAGCCACTCTTCGTATTGATCTAAAGGTAAATACCAGTGCTTTGTTTCTTTCAAAATTGGTACATTCCCACTTAAGGCTGATTTTGGATTTTTTAACTCAAGTGGGCTGAGTGAAGTTCCACAATTCTCGCATTGATCTCCATAAGCTTTTTCAAAACCGCAGTGAGGACAAGTACCTGTGATATATCTATCAGCTAAAAACTGTTGGTTTTCTTCGTCATAATACTGCTTGTTTGTTTTTTCAATGAACTTATCGTTTTGATAAAGTTCTGTAAAAAAATCTGATGCAGTTTGATGGTGTATTTGGTCAGATGTACGCGAATAAACATCAAACGAAATCCCAAAATCCTCAAACGATTTTTTTATAATTCCGTGATATTTATCTACAATATCCTGAGGTGCCACTTCAAGCTGTATGGCCCTTATGGTTATTGGTACCCCATGCTCGTCTGATCCACCAATAAAAAGTACATCCTTATCATTTAGACGAAGATAACGAGCGTAAATATCGGCTGGAATATAAACTCCTGCAAGGTGGCCTATGTGAATTGGTCCGTTAGCGTAAGGAAGCGCCGAAGTAATTGTATATCTCTTAAATTCTTTCATTATTTAAAATTTTCTCAATATTCAGTATCAATAAATATTTAGAGTAAAATTCTGTAATTTCGGCAAAGTTAACCAATATGTTCAAAATGATAAGTCCACCGTTTCTTAAAAAAGGTGATAAAATAGGTATTGTTGCATCGGCACGTAAAATTGGTAAAGCAGAATTGGAACCTTCTCTTGAAATTATTAGAAGTAATGGCTTTGATGTTGTTTATTCATCCAATATCTTTTCTGAAGATAATCAATTCGCTGGAAGCGATAAAATAAGAGCAAATGAATTGCAGCAAATGCTAGATAATAAAGAAATTAAGGCTATTATTTTTGCACGAGGAGGTTATGGGAGTGTGAGAATTATAGATACATTGGACTTCAGCCGATTCATTTCTAATCCGAAATGGTTGATTGGATACAGTGATGCAACAGTTTTTCACAGTCATGTATTACGAAATTATGATATCCAAACTCTGCATGCCTCAATGCCAGTGAATTTTCAAGAAAACACAAAACTTGCTTTAGAATCTTTGTTTGATTTTCTTTATGGGCGACTGCTACAATATGAGTTTAAATCACATCCAATAAACAAAACCGGAATTGCAGAAGGTATATTAACTGGTGGAAATCTTTCAGTGCTATATAGTTTATTAGGTAGTAATTCTTTTCCAGATACGGAGGGTAAGATATTATTTTTAGAAGATCTTGACGAATATCTATATCACATAGATAGAATGATGATGGGATTAAAAAGAGCAGGAGTATTATCAAATCTTGCTGGTTTACTTATTGGAGGTATGACTGATATGAATGACAATACTATTCCATTCGGAAAAACAGCAGAGGAAATTATCCGGGAGACTGTTGATAAATATAACTATCCTGTTTATTTTGGTTTTCCGGCAGGCCACATGAATGATAACAGGGCTTTAGTGATGGGAAGAGAAGCAAAAATTATACCGAAAGAAAAAGACACGGTAAGTTTTGTCACCCTTTGAAAGTAAAAATAATCTCATTGAAAAACCCATGCACGATCCTTTCGAAAAAGCATTTAACGACTATGTAGCCGGCAACGACAAGGCTAATATTATTGTTCATTGTAATAAGGGCGATGATGAGATTATTCCGGTTTCATATTTTTTTAGGAAGTATGAGGAGATGCCAGAATTGGAAAAGATAGCCTTAGGATTGTGTTCAGGAAAGATATTAGATATTGGAGCAGGATCTGGTAGTCATTCTTTATATCTTCAGGATAAAGATTTTGATGTAACTGCTTTAGATATAAGATCTGGGTTTGTTGATATTATGAAAAAGAGAGGTGTTAAAGATGTTATTCATTCTGATGTTTTTGATTACAAAGGCAATAAGTTTGATACATTACTTATGCTGATGAACGGAATAGGGTTTACTCAAAACTTCTATGGGTTGTCTGCTTTTCTAAGATTTGCAAAAAAACTACTTAAGCCAAGTGGACAAATAATTTTGGATTCATCCGATTTAATGTACTTATATAAAGAAGATGACGGCTCTTATGTCATCAATCTAAACGAAGATTATTATGGTGAAGTTGAATACATTATTGAATATATGGGAACAAAAGGAGAACCTTTTAGCTGGCTGTATGTTGATTTTGACAACCTGAGTCTATATGCTGAAGAGGCAGGTTTTAATTGCAAGAAGATTTTTGAGGATAATCACTATAATTATTTGGCGAGTTTGTTCTGAGAATACAATTGTTCCGTCCCTGTAATTATTTGAATAGCCAAAGGAAATCCTGGAATATCATCATTTGGGTTGTGAAGCAGGAACTTTCATCCATAACAGGGTTAGTATAATAGCTACAATTCCTGCACCAATAATTGTATACATAGAAGCATGGAAACCGCTTAAAAATGATTCGTTCAAAAAGTACAGGATCTTCTCTTTCGACAGGTGTGTCATATCAGCTAACTCTTGGTAATTTTGGTCAGCTGATGTAATCATGGCTTCGAACTTAGATTGTGCTTCTTCCGAAATGACAATATTTGCTTTGTGCAACATATCTTTCAAATGAGCTTTAGAAACCTGAGACAGTACATTTGTGCTGATCACTACTCCGACAGAGAATCCCATGCAACCACACATATTATAGAGACCGGAGAGTGTATCCACTGTTAGTCTGTTCACTGCCTTTAACATAGTTGCGTTATACGGTGCAATAGAGAGACCTATGAAGCCCATTAGTGTCAGACTGATTACCAAGTATGAGGTAGTAGTATGAAGTCCGTAGAACAAAGCCAGAATGATACCAACGATGCTTATCCCTAGTCCGATACAGGCAGGTATTCGGGCATCCATCTTTTCGGAGAGCTTCCCGCCAATTGGTGATACGATTGAAAATGCAGCAGCAAAGCCGATAAAGATCATCGCATTATGAAAAGTAGTAAAACCAAGTATATTCCCCATGTAGAGCCCTACAAGTACCAATACGGTTCCCATGATGAAAGAGAGAAACATAAACCCGATCAATGTGGAGATGTACAATTTATTAGAAAATGTTCCTTTTGGGATCAAGGGATCAGTAGCTTTTTTAGAATGAAGATGAAGCAGGATCAGGCTGGTGACAACCATCACAACCACAATCAATGTTTGATAGCTGAGTATACCCCATGAGGAGATATTGTTAATGCCATAGCTGAGAGGTAGTACAAATAATCCCACGTATAGACTAGAGAGCAGATCCAGTGATTTGCTTAATTGTTGCGACTCCTTTCGAATTGTAAACAGAACAATAAGCAGAATAACGATTCCCGCAGGTATATTTAAATAATATATCCAAGGCCATGAGAACCGTTCCATTATGAAACCCCCTATGGTTGGTCCGATAGCTAATCCAACACCTGTTCCTGTTCCAAGCAGTCCTATTGGAAAACCCCGTTTCCCGGCAGGAAATTTATCAAAAACCAATCCATAAATGGGTGGGATACAGATAGCTGCACCAATACCCTGAATAAACCTGCCGAGGATCAGTAACCAAACTTCCTTGGAAATTGCACAAAGTAACGATGATAAAATAAAGATTGATATGCCGATAATCAGCATTTTCTTCTTCCCAAAGTTGTTGGCAAACTTCCCTGAAGGGATTACAAAAACCGACCAGGCAATTCCATAGATACTGATAATCCATTGTAATATCTTCAGGCCAGATTTCATCTCTTTCTGAATTGGATCGATGGTAAGGTTTACCACAGTTGCATCCATATTTAATAAGGTTATCAGGAGGACAAAAGCAGCTAGTGCAAGCCATCGGCTCCAAGTTTCCACATGTTCTCTGGGATCAGTAGGGTCGTGTACTACGTTGATGATTGGCATAAGTGTATTTTTTATTTAAGCTCTGCGTGTAATTCAATACCTATAATACAATTGTTTCCTTTTTAAATGCGAAACCAAAAGTTTCCATTTCTTGCAAAATAGGTTCGTACATATCTTTTGTTGTGGGCATGCAAACTCCTGTTGATTTAATTTTTTCTTCTAAAATTAATTTTGCAGCAATTGCCGGTGGTAATGAAACTGCTCTTGCCATTGCAGAATCACCATAAGGAATACCATCGACAAGCATACTGGAAATACGTTTTTCTTTTCTGTCAGAAAATTCAACAGTCATTTCGTTGTGAACAATAATCATATCTTCTTCATAAGGTTCGTACTCCAATTTTTTTAACATCAGATCAACAAGAAGATTTGAATTTGTTCCACTATTAATTGAAACCTGAACATTGTCAAATATTCCGAGCCAATCTAATTTTTCAACAAAATCATCATTAACATCCATATTTAACGCCTTTGCAAATTTATTTTTTATGTATTCAGTAGTTGAAGAGCCTATGAGGTTAGCAATAAACTGGCTATATGTTGTGTCTTCAAAATTCCTTTCTTCAGTATTTTCGATCAGTTTTATTTTTAGCAGATTTATCATGGTGTTGCTATAACCTATGAATCGCAATAATCCTTTGTAGATGGAAATATTTTCATTCAACCCGAATTCTTTCAAATAACGAGTACTATCATTACTTGGATAAGTTTCAAATGTGCCAATTCCGTGAATATCAACTAATCGGTGGTGTTCAAATTTATTAGTGGCCTCAATAACTTTTCCATCTATTTGATAAGTAGCTGGCGACACAGCTGAACGCATAAGACCGTTTGGATCCCATGAGAATTTATATCCCCATGGATTACGATTATACTCAAACGAAGGCAGTCCGGCACCATACGAATCAATTTTTGTGATTTTACCATTTAATGAATGTACTTCATCAATCATTTGTTTTAACCCCATGTTGTCTAAACCTGGATCTTCGCCAAGCTCTGTAAGAATAAGGGTATCTTGTTTTTTTGCTTCTTCATCAAAACAAGCTATACCAGGATGTTTAAAGTCAGTGGTAATCATTGGCGTTTTATACCTCAAACAAAGTTCGGCAACAATGGCGTGACATGATCTAGGAATCATAACTACTACGATGTCAACTTCTTGGATAATAGTTTCCAAAACATCAACCTGATCAATTGTCCAACTAATAGGAATGCCAAGCGATCTTCCTGCAATTACTTTTTCAGCTTTTGAAACGGTGCGTGTTGCAACTATAACCTCATAACTACAACCATCAATAAAATAATCAATCATGGGTTTTACAACATAACCCGCTCCTAGTACTGCTACTTTTTTCATTGTATGTTCTTTCTATAATTAAATTTCGTTTCAGTAATGTTCTATAACAATTGTTGTTATTATATTAAGTCATTTTCTTAATTAGTGAAAATCAAATTAGGTTTCAAAGTTAGTAATTCTTTTTGTATAGAATTTAATAACTCATATGAATACCATAAATCTGTATGAAAGGAAGATAGGAGGGGGAGATTTTTGAATTGACCAATGAATAAATTATTCTTGTTTCTTTTGAAACCAGTTTCTTGGATTGAAGTAAGATTTGTATTTACTGAACAGCTCTTTCCCTACTAAAAGCCCGCCCGACCAAAACAAAACTTCTGCTACTATAAGTACTATTGTTGTGATTTTTACTTTATCTGTATTATCAATATTGAGGAAAGGAATAGTTGGTAGAAATAGAAATAGAGGCACTGAGACTATCATTAATATTATCCCCAATTTAATTTTCCAATTGTATTTCTTCATTTTAAGTGTTTTCGAATTTCTTTTGCATTATCCCAATACTTATTTACTCTAGTGATTTTTAAAAAGCTATCTGAAATCTCATTTGAAAGATATTTGCTTTTCCGAGATTTTTCACATTTGAATAAACATAATTGATAGCCACTTTAACCGCAGGGTTTAAGTACCAGTTAATACCTCCCGTTATATCACTCATTATGCCTCCTTTTAAATCAGCGTCGTTGAGGTTAAAATATGAGTACCGAAGAGATAATTCAATTGCTCCAAAACCGCTATCTTTTCCAAGGTTTTTATTAGGTGTTATTCTGTCGAACGTTGTTTTAGACAGCACATAGTTTTTATGCTCCCCAGTTATAAACCAACTTAATGTACCATAGTAGGCAAAAAATTTATATGATGAGTTGCTTAGAGTAGAGGATGAAGAGGGTTTAACATAGGATACTGTATATTCACTTTCAAGTGAAAAAGTATTTAATATTAATAGAAACTCTCCATTTATTTCATTGATATCTGCAACATTTGGAATTTTAAGGTTCAAGTATCTAGGTGCTAAATGGGCCTCAGGACGAATGTTGTAGAATACTTCTGAATTATCGTGATATTGATGTGCAAAAGATGCTCCTAGATGTAATACCTTATACTCATCATCAACATTATATACCGGAAGTCCGACAAGCCTGAAGACTAGATCGTATTGGTTACCTTTATATATTCCTACATTACCTGAAGGGTAAAAATAACCTGCAAACCAAGACAAACGTTTTTTAAAATGTTGGTTGAAAAGCATTAGGCCAAGGTTTCTGTCATTATCAAAAGCATTTGCTGTAGGGCGCTCCATCTCAGTAATATATTTTGAACTTGTAAGCATATTCAAACCAAATGGTTCCTTAAAATTTCCTACCCTTATATTGCCAACAGCTGGTATTTTAGTAAGTTGGATATAGGCATCTTTAATAACTACAATACCACCGGCAAAGTCCACCTGAAATTTGAATTTAATATTATTATATATCGTACCGGAAGTGTAAATTCTGGCTCTTCTGAATTCGGCTCCGTTTTGTGCATCAAAATGTTTTTTTAGCGAATCGTCCTCTTGTATCCACATGATATCATATTGGATACGGCCACCCATTTTTATTTTAGTATTACCTTTTCTGCTGTCTATCTTCAACCCGTTATCCCAATAAACTTTAAAGTCTTTGTCGGTTTGGCTGAAAAGTTGAGAACTAACGAATATTAATGCAATAATGAAATATAGTTTCCTCATTTGTTTTAGTTTCTTGTTAACTGTGGCAAAAATGAAAAATATTCTTTTGCGTAATTCGTCATTTTACAAAGTTAACTTAAACTTAATATGCAACTTATTCAACTTTAACAAACTTCCCTCTCCTATCAGGTTTTCCGTTGGTTATAGAGATAATAAAATAAACTCCATTTTTCCAATCTGAAATATCCAATTCGATCATTTTGTGTTTAGATAGATTTTCAATTTTCTTTATTATCCTGCCAAAGTTGTCATAAACTATGATCAAATCAGGGTATTTTTCATTTTCTAACTTAAGTACAATATTAAGTATATCCTTTGCGGGATTTGGATAGCAAAACAAACCAGCATCCTTAGTAATATCTTCAGGAAATTCCGGGACATCAACTATGCCCCCTGTATAAGTTTTGAAAATAATACCACCACCACCCATTATTAAGCCTTCATCTACATTGAAGAAATCAATAGTGGTTGGGGTTGCAGTACTAGGGAAATCAATTGGAAACCATGATTCACCTCCATCAGTGGTTTTAATGATTTGTATCTCATTATTTGTCAAGGTTATATATCCAATATTATCAGTAGGAAAATCGATATCGTTAAATATAGGATAACCGGTGACACCTGAAGGGACTTCATACCAGTTGGCACCACCATCAATAGTTTTTAGGATTACATTATAATAAGTTAGAAGAAACCCAATATCAGGATTAATGAAATGTATTTTTTTTAAAGCAAAAGGAAATCCCAATGAGTCAGTGGTCCATGTTTCTCCCTGATCAATAGTACGGAGTAGTAATGCTTCAGTTGGATAATATTCTCCAACTGCGAACCCAACACTATCATCAGTAAATTCCAAGCATGTGATTTTACTGAAAATCTGGTGAGAATATGAGTCAGTCTTATACCAACTTAGTCCTCCATCTGTTGTCTTGAAAATTTCAGCCCAGTTTTCCTCTCCACTTACAAAACCAACCTGTTCATTAAGGAAGTAAACACAATAGGGATCAAAGTTATACGTGTTAACCTCAAGGGTCTGCCACGTAGATCCTCCATTTATTGTTTTATATACATTACCATAAGCAGGCCCACAAGTGAAACCAGATAACTCATTTAAGAAACAAATTGAGATAAATGGAATATGCCTGAAAACTCGATTCCAAGTATAACCTGCATCTTTTGATTTATAAATAGCTCCTGACGGGACACCTCCGCCACCATGGGGTGTTGTTCCTATATACACAACACTATCATTAACGATCTGAGCAACATTTATTCTTCCTTCACATACAGTTTCATTTGTTCTATCCCAATTTTCGCCAACATCTATGCTTGTAAATATCTGACCATAATCTCCTACACACAAGGCAACACCTTCATTTGAATACGCAAAACTGTTCAAATCCCTAATACTATAATCATTCATAATACCATTTTGCCATGTGTCTCCACCATTGATTGTTTTAACAATTATGTTGTCATTCATGATTCTAGGGCCAACCGCAAAGCCAATATCATTATCATAGAAATAAATCTCTTTAATATCAATAAATGGATCAGAATATACTATGCTCCAGTTTAATCCTCCATCAAAAGTTTTTAGTATGAAATACTCATAGGTACCACTTATGTAAATATATCCACTTATGAAACCTATATTTTCGTTTATAAAATTAACAGCTTTTGCTTTAAAATCTGTAATTATTTGGCTTAGATTAATCAAACTCCAAGTATTTCCGGCATCATCAGTTTTATAATAATTTGAATTATTTGTATTACCCAGAAAACCAAGAGAATCGTTGACAAAATGAAGATGTCGGGGGTTATATGAGATTCCAATTGGTATAGTATCCCAAGTTTGACAACCATCATCTGTTTTAAGTAAAGTACTTCCCTTTGTTATGATCCCTCTCAACTCATCATGAAAATAGACATCAAAAAGGTCGTTATCACCTTGGGGACTTACATCTTGCCAAGTCATACCACCATCTAATGTTTTTAATAATGTTGATTTGGTTCCTGCCAAATAGCCAATATTTGAGTCAACAAAATGAATGGCATTAAAGGTGATAAACCGGGATATACCTGCTGGTTGATAACTTACATGCCAATTCTCCCCCATATCATCAGTATATAATAAGGATGCTCCTGAGCCGATAGCCATCAGTCTATCAGTGCCTGGTATTTTGGTTATTTCCTTTAGTGAGCTTTCAATTGGGTTTGGAGAAATTCTAATCCATGGGGTTTGTGAATGAAGTTGTACGGCTACGATTATTGAAAGAATACCGATGAATATAAATTTATTCATTATTGTTTGAGTTTTTCAACCTATAAAAATAGTCATTTTATGCTCTATAAATTGCAAATAAATATCTCATTACTTCTTACAATCTACAGTTTCAATCGAGCCCTTAAATAAATAGGATTATGATCGCTATCCTCAAATTTCAAGTCAATAACTTCAACATCAATAATGCCAATATTCGGGGAAACTAAATAATAATCTAAACATGTAGTTCCGTTGACCCCGATCTTAAATGGTTTATCATTTTGTCTGTTGGTAGGTGCTACGTCATCATAAGCCCATTGCCAACCATCGGGCATAAAATCTGCATTCATTTTAACTTGTGAAGGAAAAAATTTATGCATATTATAATCACCACTTGGATTGTAACCAGGCGGATTCTGATTCCAGTCCCCACCTGCTATTATATAATTTCCCTTTTTATATTCATCAAGCATTACTTCTTTAAGGATTTGCATCTCCTCAACTCGTAGCACGCTATCATACACATATGCAGAGTTATGTGTATTAAGAATAACGAGATCCTTCCCACTATCAAGAGAGTATCTGTTTAGTACAAAACATCTGTCTAATAAAAACAATTTATCGGGCCAGGATGCAATTAGCGGGTATGCGTATCTGATTGCTTCTACAGGAGGAAAATCGGAAAACATTAATATTCCGGATTGAACATATCCCATAGGATTAGTAACAGGAACCGGCACAAATGGCACCGAGTAGTTCTTTGCAAAAACACTATTGCTGCCACTTTTCGCGGTAGTAAGTAGCTCAACTTCATTTAGATAATAACTTCTTTTCGATCTTACATCAACTTCCTGTAATAACCAAAAATCGACGGTATCATTACTCACTACAAAATCAATAATATTAACCAGATGCTTATTTGCCATCTCTTCTGTAGGACGAACTCCCGTACCACCATCGTAAAAAAAGTCTGTTTCCTGCCCGTGTCCTGCATAACCGATATTCCAGTTCATCAGCGAGAATGTATCTTGCTGTAGCTTCTGAATATCACCAGTTATTCTTTTTTCAACAATAACCTCAACTTGCTGAGGCTGATAATCAGTTATAGTTATGTACACAATAAACCCTCCTACTATCAGGATGATAGCTAGTATTCCCCAGGCAATAATTTTAAATATTACTTTTATTGATTTCATAGTAAAAATATTTTCGTGGAAAATTATAAAAAATTACTATTCCCACACTAAATAAGTGGTTACAAAGTTTATAAAGGTAGCAATTATTCAGTCTGTTATGAGAAAAGTTTATTTGTTAATACTAATTCTTTGTTTATTGATTGGTTCCACCTCGGCTCAAATTGGAGATCAAAGGGTGAATGACTCATTACAGAAAATTTGGCAATTAAGATATGATAGCATCGCTACTGTAAAACGCACAGAATTTTTGAAGTTGCTTAAGAACTTTCCTGTTGATAGTACAATTTCAGTAGACCTGAGGGGATTGCAACTTAAGCAATTACCAGATCTCACAATATTTAATCGTGTTAGAACAGTTTATGCTCAGAATAACAAAATATCAAAAGTACCACGGAAACTTCTTAAAATTGATAGTCTAGTAAGTCTGAACCTAAGTAATAATGAAATTAGGAGAATCCGTTTTCAAAAGAATTCTTCAATAAAGAGACTTGATCTTTCTGAAAATAATTTTAGAAGAGTACCTCGGTCAATCAAAAGGCTTAAAGATTTAAGGTCATTAGTTATTAGTGACAATGAGATTAAAAGGATTCCACGTTTCCTGAAAAAAATGAACAAGCTTAATGATTTGGAAATCAATTTTAATCAAATTAAATTTACAAAAGCCGAAGTTACGAGATTAAAGAATATTAAAGTGCTAGTTATGGCTGGAAACAATATTACAGAGCTGCCGGATAATATTAACAAACTTGAAAATATCAAGAATTTAAACCTTGCAAAAAATAGTTTGTCCAATCTTCCACCATCATTTGCTTTGCTCGATAGTATGAAAATATTAATATTCTACGAAAACGAGTTCGATCATATTCCGCTTGAAATAACTTCTATCCATTCCCTGAAAACAATTGATTTTTATTACAATAACATTAATGAAATTCCTGATGAGATTGGAAACCTTCAAAATCTAACTATGCTTTTTTTGGCATATAATAATATCGAAGTACTGCCTGACACATTAAAATCGTTGAAAAAGTTAAAAGCTTTTTATATTCACGATAATTCATTGCGATATGTTCCAGAGTGGATTACTGATTTCCCGGATCTTGAAATAATCGATTTAAGTTTTAACAAACTGTTTTCTATACCCGACATGTCTGAGATGCCTTCTCTATATGAAGTCGATATACAGGAAAACAATATTGATTACATACCTTGGAAACTCCTTGATAAACCAAATCTGAGATTACTTTTAATAAGAGGCAATCCCTTTTTGCTGGATGAAGATGATAAAGAGGAGTTAATGCTTAAAATTGATGAAAAACGGGCAGCAGGTATTGTGATTGTTGATTGAAGAAGATGGAAGTCGGTAGCCTGAAGTCAGGAGGAAGGAAAAATCTCAGTGAGTTTTAATATTTTCAATTAGTACGTCTATTTCATCCTCAAATCTTAACATTGCATTTATTAATCTGACTTTTTTGAAGTTGTGTAAATCTGATGGGCGAATATCCGCAACTTGTATTTTTTCTTGCTCCAACAGTTTTGCTCTTTGCGTTCCTTTGAGTAAAGGAAATGTGGGGCTTAGCCATTGTTCGCCATTATAAAATAGCAAGTTAGCCATAGAAGAGTCAGTTATAAGCCCATTTTTTACAATTATAATATCATCAGCTTCGCCTTTATTTGCTAATAGATTGTTAATCTGCTCGCGGTCGAGATATTTATGATTGTAATCTATTTCATCACACGGGACCAATTTTAAACTTTTGATTTCCGGAATATTATAAGGGATGAATTCAATTTTCTTTACTTCAGACTTATATATGATACGACATTTGTACAGTTTGCTATCAGAAATTTTATTGGATAAATTCTGAAGCTTTGAGATTAAATTAATATCATTCTTGCAGTTAAAAAGTATTTGTCTTGAATAATTCATCCGATTTTGATGAAAAATTATGTTCGAAAACTCACCTTGTTCAAAACGTATGGTTTCGAGTATCTGCATAATAGTTATTTAAATAGGTATATATATTTTGTCGATCAGCTCCTGATATTCTTCGTCAACATTACTTTGAGCCGTAATACCTCCACCACTTTTATAGATCATACCTTCGGGAGTTTGCTCAATATATCGTATCATAACCCCGCTATCAATGTTATAACCATCAAAAATGCCAACTATGCCTGTATAAAAGCCACGTTTATATTGTTCAGCTTCTTCTATTACTTCAAGGGTTTTCCTTTTGGGAGCACCGGAAATTGAACCTGCAGGTAATATTTTAAATAAAATGTTTCCAATACACTCGTTATAATTTGCAGGCAATTCACCGCTAATTTCAGAACTCATTTGTAGCAAACCTCCACGATTTGTTTTTACGTGATCAATATATCTGAATTTCTCTACTTTCACATTCTTTGCAACCATGCTTAGGTCGTTGCGTATTAAATCTACTATTGTATAATGTTCTGCAAGTTCTTTTTTACTGTTTAGAAGCTTGTTTTTAGCATCAGGTAATGAAGCATCAATTGTCCCTTTCATAGGGAAAGAAGTGATTTTTCTTTCTCTGGTCTGTACAAATATTTCTGGTGAGAACACCACAAATTTGTTCCTTAACCACAATTTGTACTTTGCATCACTACGAAGAAATATTTCTTTTAAGCTCAAATTAGTTTCAATTAGACTAGGCAAAGTAAGGTTCAGTAAGAAAGAATCACCATGACTTATGTGATTTTGCACATGATTAAATGCTTTGATATAACGTTCTTTTTGAACAGGATAAATCTTTAACTCCAATTCATTTTTGGATTTTGATGAATTATATTGTGCATTGGTAGCTCCTGAAATTGAGAATAGAATATTATTTGGGTCAACTTCTGTTAAAGGAAGAATAACAGGATTCTCGAAATCAAAATCTATAATAAAGAGAAATGGGACTCTATCTTTACTAAGTTGATTAATTTTATTTATAACATTCTTCAAAAGCTTAAAATAATTTTCTGTAAAATTACCCAAATAGCAAAAGCATCTGTTTGAACTTTGATAATATTATTCAGTAACTTCATAATTGTTTCTAAAATAAATAATGAGTTACTTTTGCAAACAAAGGTTTTGAGACTATTAATCATTGATAATTACGATTCGTTTACCTATAACCTGGTTCAATTGGTTGAGCAGGCAGGTGTTACTGATTATATAATTGTGAAGAATGATGAGCTTGACAAGATTAACCCAAATGATTTTAATAGAGTATTGATTTCTCCAGGGCCAGGTATCGCACGAGAAGCCGGACAATTAATGTGGTTTTTAAACCGGTTCTATAAAACCAGACCAATACTAGGAATTTGCCTTGGCCATGAGGCAATCGCAGAAACTTTCGGTGCAAAACTAATTCCAATGAATAAACCATTCCATGGTATAAAGAACAAAGCCACAATACTAATAAATGATAAAATTTTCAATGGATTACCAATTACCTTTAATATAGGGCACTATCATTCATGGAACATTGATGAACAAACTATCCCAGATGAAATAGAGATTATACTAAAAGATGAGGATAATCTAAATATGGCAATCAGACATAGAAAATACAACCTTGTTGGTTTACAATTTCACCCAGAATCAATTATGACAGATTATGGGTTAGAAATTATAAAAAACTGGTTATCATTAAGCAGTAATTAACTCTTGCTACTTCCTCTTCGAAAATTGTAGTGCAATTACAATAAAATAAATACCATAAAATAGTAGTGTTAGGGTTATCAACCAAACAACCATTGCTGCTTCCTCAGCAGGATGGAAACTAATCCATAATCCTCCAATAAAGAGGATTATTCCCAATAGCATATCGAACCAACCTCCAGATATGTTAAGATTTTGTTCCCTAAAGCTATTAAAGAATACAGAGATTCCAACAAAAATCATCCACAATCCAAAAAAGAAAGGTAGGATCTGAGCTGTTACAGCTGGATGTGATAAGAATATTATCCCGATAACAATATTAATTATCCCGCTGAACATTCGCCAGGCCCAATTCTGAACAATGTGCTTTGATGAAACTGAAAACCCAACTTGAAAAATTCCGGCTATCAGTGCTGCCCAGCCAATAAAATATGCAAGTCCAACAATGGATTCTGCTGGATGTATCATTACTTTATAAGCCAGAATTAAAAAAATGATGCCAGCCAGAAGTAATAACCACCAATTTGATCTAGTACTTTTTGTCATGATTATTTTATTTAATGGTTTAAATATAATTTGAACAATTTTTCAATTGCTCAACTGATTCAATGTTTTACTATAAAAAAGATAGGTTGCGTATCCTGAATAAGCCATATTATTATATCATAGCAATAGCTTCAATCTCCACTAACACGTTTAAAGGAAGCTCCTTAACGGCAAATGCTGCCCTTGCCGGAGGGTCCACTTGAAAATATGTTCCATAAACTGCATTCATCTCTGCAAAAAGAGACATATCATTCAAAAAAATCGTGCATTTTATTATTTTGCTTAGGTCGTTACCATATCCTGCTGCAGTAATAATAGCTTTAATGTTCTTTAATACCTGGTTAGTTTGTTCAGTTACTCCACCTGGAACTACTTTGCCGTTTGATGGGTTAACAGGAATTTGGCCTGAAATAAACAATGTTCCATTATTTTCAACTGCTTGGCTGTAAGGACCAATTGGTGCGGGAGCATTGTCAGTGTAAATTACCCTTTTCATATTTTATTATTAATAGGATTCGTTATTTTTAGATATTTCTCAAATTTACTAAAAACCACTCAAAGAACAATTTAAGTTGAGTAAGAAGAGTCTAATCAAAACTCCATTCAACTCCGTCTTTAGTATCCTTGATATTTATATTAATCTTTCCTAATTCATCGCGAATGCGATCGGCAGTAGCCCAGTCTTTATTTAGTTTGGCATCTTTACGGAGAACGAGAATAGTATTCATCAATTGATCAATAAGCTGATCGTTATTTTCAATTATCTCATTTTTCATTCCAAGTAGTTTAAACATGAAGATGTCGAACAAGCTTTTTATTAACTCAATATCTTCTACAGATAATGTTTCTTTGCCATCGTTAACCTGATTTATCATTTTCGATAAATCAAAAAGATGAGCAAGAACAATTGGTGTGTTAAAATCATCATTCATAGCATCATACAACTTAGTCTCAAATCGTTTGATGTTGACGGATGACTTTTCAGAAGGTGCTAACTTTTCAATAACTTCAATAGTTTTAAACAGTTTATGCAAGCCTTTTTCGCTAGCTTGTAATGCTTCGTCAGAAAAATCGAGAGTGCTACGATAATGTGCCTGAAGTATAAAGAACCGAATAGTCATTGGGCTATAGGCATGTGACAACAACTCATGGTTTCCGGTAAAAAATTCTTCGAGTGTGATGAAATTATTTAACGATTTTCCCATTTTTTGACCAGCAATTGTGATCATATTGTTGTGCATCCAGTACTTAACTGGGTCGTGTCCACGTGAAGCAACTACCTGAGCTATTTCTGATTCATGATGTGGGAAGAGCAAATCCATACCACCGCCATGTATGTCCAACTTTTCGCCCAGGTATTTAGTACCCATTGCCGAGCATTCTAGATGCCACCCCGGATAGCCCTGGCTCCATGGAGATGGCCAGTTCATTATATGTTTAGGATCACTTTTCTTCCATAGGGCAAAATCGTAGCTGTGTTTTTTATCCTCCTGTCCGGCAAGGTTACGTGTATTTTCCAACAATTCTTCTATTTTACGTCCGGATAGTTTTCCGTAATTATATTCTTTGTTATATTTTTCAACATCAAAATATACAGATCCATTCACTTCATAAGCATATCCATTCTTCACAATTGTCTTAATAAGCTCAATTTGCTCGATAATATGACCTGAAGCTGTTGGTTCTATACTAGGGTGAAGCACGTTTAGTTGATCCATGTTACTGTGATAACGGTCAGTAAAATACTTCACAACTTCCATTGGTTCAAGTGAGTCTAATCTTGCCTTTTTCGCAATCTTATCTTCACCTTCATCGGCATCATTTTCAAGATGACCAACATCAGTAATATTTCGAACATAGCGGACTTTATAACCAAGATGTATTAAATAACGAAAAACTATATCAAAAGTAATAGCAGGCCTAGCATGACCTAAATGTGCATCTCCATAAACAGTTGGCCCACAAACATACATGCCCACATGCGGTGGATTTATTGGTTCAAATTCTTCTTTGCTTCGACTTAGCGTATTGTATATTTGTAGATCGTTAT
>Ga0187827_10001060_pt1 | contig 41386 bp, 28 predicted proteins | sample ETNtaG_39_FD_167969 | JGI IMG/M metagenome (GOLD analysis project Ga0187827, IMG submission 167969) | Marine microbial and viral communities from oxygen minimum zone, Eastern Pacific Ocean - ETNP2014_SV_150_PacBio MetaG (Illumina Assembly) | ecosystem: Environmental > Aquatic > Marine > Hypoxic...
TCAATCTCCGCAATCAAGAGGCGGCCCAAAGCCCTGGTCATCGCGCCCAACGCCCGCTGGGACGTGGCCTACATGCTCAAGGCCCTCGAAGATTTGTCTTTCACGGCCGATGTCATTTTTACGAATACCAAGAAAGAGAAACAGGAACGAGGGAAGGGCCGGGGCAAGATTCCGGATTCACTTTCGATCCTCGGGCGGTACGCCTTGATCGTGCTGGATAGAACTCCTTTCTCTGGCTGGCGCGCTGAAGACGTTCTTCTTTTTTCTGAGTACGTCACAAAGGAAGGCGGCAGCCTTCTGCTGCTGAGCGGGCAGCAACAGAAGGGCAAAGAATGGACGGATGTATTCGAGGGACGATTGGGCAAGGCGCCCCACCTTGGATCGGTGCCTCCCGAATCACATAGAGCACTTCGGGAGGCCACCACCCTCAAGCCCCATCCAGCCCTGCCCTTACTCCAACTTTCAGCGGTCACCGGGACAAACCTGAACCTCTGGTCGAATCTGTCTCAGCCCGAATCAGTATCGATCGTCCCGCCGCAGGACTTCATCCTGCTCGAGCGGGAGGGGATGGCAATCGCCAGCCTGGGGTTTTATGGCCGGGGCCGCGTCTACTTACTCGGCATCGACGACTGGTATCGAGCGCGAGAATGGACAGGCTCCTATTCCGTGCAGACTTTCTTCACAAAGCTGTTCCAGGATGCCGCAAGTCCCTGGCTCACAGATGATGAAAATGCTTCGGCCGCGCTCTATCCACGCGCCCTTACTCCCGGTGGTGAAACATGGCTGATCGTTCATCAGCCCGGTGGCGGTAAGGCAAAGGCAGCGACCAGCCACGCGCCGGATGCACTCAAACTGCAGCCGGCCGTTTTCGCTGGCGCCAAAGCCGGCACGACATCCATCGAAGGCTCCACAGAGAAGGCCGAGCTCAGCATCGGTGAAACGGGACCGGTAACTTTCACCATCCAGGTCGGCGGCGAAGAAATCAAAATCGAGACTGTCTGCACACCCCCGCTCTCAAACGAGACCATCTACACGAACCTGAACGAGCCGGCCTTGGAGGCTCTGGCTGAATCAGCGAAGGGCAAATACATCCCCATTGCCCAACTTGCCGAGACCCTCCAGTTACTCCCTGTCAGGGAGCGTCCGACCGTTTCGGTTTCTGAGATAAAGCTCTGGAACACCAGGTCCATACTCTTCCTCATTGCCATCCTCATGACCATCGATTGGGTCGTAAGGAGAAAGGTGGGGATCATCTTTTGAAGAATGGAGTATTGGAGTGACGGAGTGTTGGAGTATTGGAGCGATGGAAGAATGGGATGAAGGAAGAGCCCACCAGTGAGCGCTCACTCCATCACTCCGGCCTTCCAGCATTCCAACATTCCATCACTCCATTCCTCCCTGACAGGTAAAGGCTAAAAGCAACAAACACTCCATGTCCACCACGCCATCCCTCCCACCCCTCTTCCACGAAGCTGTTCGCAGCTACAGGGCTCGCCTTTATAGGCTAACGTTCTGCGGGTGGATGGTGCGTGCCGCGGTGGCTTTCATCGTTCCGTTTATCCTGTCAATGGCGTTGGATCGGTATTGGGATTTCTCCGTCAATATCAGGATTGGTCTTCTTGTCCTTACCTTTGCGGTTCCGCTTTTGTCGATCAAATGGCTGCTGCCGCAGCCGATATGGGACAGCGGAGAAGAAAGCCTCGCTGGCATGATCGATCGCGCTTGCCCCGATCTTCGAGACGGCCTCCGAAGCAGCATGAATCTTGCCAGCAAGGACACGCCCGGATTCATGCTCAGCCACTCGATAGGGCACGTGGAGTCCGAGCTCTCCGTCGGCCGGGTCCGTGGCCTTATCAATTGGGGCCAAACGCCTGCGTGGCTGGGCGCTCTCATACTGCTGGCTGGGTTCATTGGCTCACTCACTTTCTCTCCCGTGGTCCAGCTCGATCTTCTGGTCAAGAGATTCTTCGATCCCTGGGGCAATTATCCTCGACCCTCCTTCACGAGGATTATGGTCGATGTCCCTGATGCCCTTTCGCTGACGCAGGGGGATGACTATCAACTCAGGGTTGCTCTCGAGGGAGCCGTCAGGCCGGGCATGGGTTGTTTTCTGCATCGGAGTGTCAATGAGGCGGACACTGTGGAGCGTCACCGCCACAGATACCAGACGCTTCCCATGTCGCCGATGCCGAACCATAAGTTTGTATTCCGGATCAAAGGGCTGGCCCGGCCCTTCGATTACTTCATCACAGCGGGTGATGGCCGTACTAAAATCCGCAAAATCGCCATGATCCCGCGGCCGCGTATTAAGCGGATTCGTGTCCAGTACAAATTTCCCCGCTATACACGTCTGCCGCTTGAGGAGAAAGAACTCAGAATCAAAGAGATCAAGGCCATTGAGGGCACGCGAGTCCGGCTGTTCCTGAAAACAGATTTGCCAATCAGAGCATCCTGGGCAGAGGCCGGCAAGAAGCGTCTGAAGATTCGCTGGGATCGAGAACGCACTGAAGGCGATTTTACCTTCAGACTCGAGAGGTCAGATTCACTTTCAATCCACCTCGCCGCGGATAATGGCACGACCAACAAGTTCGACACGCCTTACAACCTGAAGGCGATCCAGGATAACCCGCCCGCGGTCAGCTATATCGATGTGCCGCGGCAGCTCACCGTTTTCCGTGACGATCTGATTCGGTTCACTTATCGGGGATACGACGACTTTGGAATCGAGGAAGTTTTCGTGCGCTTCAAGCACGATGGAGATCGTGAAAGCAGATATTTATCCCTCGAGTTCCCCAAGGCCGGGGTCAAACAGTTCAAGGGCGAGTCTGTCATCGAAGTAAGCGAGATCATCGACCGCGGCCCATATGGCCCACCTGCAGATGCGTTCGATATTTCGCTGGTCATGACCGATGGCAAAGACCAGGAAGGCGCGACTCAGAAGCTGAGCTTTCAGGTCATCACTGATTCGCCTGACCGACAGCTCGCGGATCTCATTCGATGGCATAAGGAATATCAGAGAAGCATGGAGCAGGCAGTGAAGACACTCCGGTCGCAGGCCACGCAGCTCAAAATCCTCGTCGAGGGGATGGATGAGAACACCGAATTTACCCCCAAGCACCAACAGCGTCTGGACAGCATTCTCCGCAACTTCACCCGTATCCGTGTGCGCAATCCGTTCAAGTTCTCGGATCGCCAGGGCTCCGTCTATCGCTATGGCTTTTACCCGAGGCGGGAAGGACGCGCGGCCGAAGAATTGTTCACGCTCCCCTTCAGCCTCCTGACCAGTGCCGGTTACAACAGAGAGGCTGCGAAGAGCAAGGATGTGAAGAAGCGGCAGAAGGCCCTCATCCAACTGAAGGAACTGGTCGAATCCCAGCGCGACAAAGCAGACGCATTCCACACTATGCTGCTGGCAACACTGCGCGAGAACCAGCTCCAGCTCCTTTCCTATCTTGCCGAGACATGGGTGCAGGAGACTGGCCGCATGGCGCAACTGGAAAACGCACAGTCACTCGAAGCCATCCAGGAGAAACAGCGCGAGCGACTCGAAAGCATCAACAAGCTCATCACTGAATTGGGAGAATTCGAAGCAGACGCGTCAAACGAATCAGCACGAGAGGCAGTCAAAGCTGCAAAGGCAGAAAACCTCGTGGCGGCAAAGAACGCATTTGAGAGGTTGCTCGCGGCTCTGCGAAAGGGAACTGAGCTCGATGGCCATTTTCAGAAAACGCTGTGGGAGTGGCATCGCCAGAACCCGACGGTTGAACGGATGAAATTCGCCGCCGAACATTCGAACGAATCAGGGCTGGCCAAGTCCCTGTTGATGAGAACTGTCCTGCGCGGAGACGACCCATACGTGGATGAGGCCCAGTTTCTTCAAGAGTGCATTGCCTACCATGCCGTCATAGCTGACCCGGCAAGCCGACGGGATCTCATCAGCCAGAGCGCAGCGTTGGAGGCCGAGCAGCAGCAGTTCGATCTGTTCGTACGATGCTGGCTTCTCGTTCGAGACATCGAGGATTTTCGATCCGAACTGCGGGTCGGCCAGCTCAGGCCAGACGACGCAGTCTATCGCAAGAAGCTGATGCAGATCAGAGAGAGCTTTCTCGCGCTGCTGCGTGATGTGAGCACAGACATGTTCGCTGACGTTGGGCCGATGCTCGGGCAAGTGCTGGAACTGGCCCGCTACCGTCAGTCATTCATGGCTTGGAACGAAACCCCGGACGTACTACTGCCTGGGTCGGGCGGGCTTCTGAATCATCTCCGCGACATCAACAAAGGCTTGATGCCGAAGGCTCTGGCCGGATTGCAGAAGATGAAGCCTTTGCTTCTGTCCGCTCTGCAGACAGTCAGCAAGAATATGCTGGCCGAGATACCCGTCATTGAGCACGAAATGAAAGAGCTGCTCGTGGAGGTCAAAGAGGCCGGAGGTGAGCGCCTCGATCTGTTGTCGGACACGGAACGTAAACGCATGCTCAGAGCCAGAGAATTTGGCCGCAAAAGCCCGAAACGCGAGCGTCTCGAATTCGCAGATCGACTCATCCATCGCCTGACCGGCCATTCGGTCACTGTTGCACAGGCCATTGACTTTATTGAAAAGATGTGGGCCCTCAACCCTCAGCCGGCGGACACGCATTGGCTGCACGCCGCGGAAAATGTCACTGAAGTCCTACGCACTTTTGTCGAACGGACCTACGACAAGACCGGCCAGATTTACGGCTCGAATCGATTAGCTGCCAAAGGCTACCCCGGCATCCTGAAGGAAGTCCACAAGAACCTCGCAGCCGTCATTCCCGATCTGAGGGCCCTGGCCCGAGACGTGGCCTACCTTGGCCAAGGCAACGCAAAGGCGGTCTTGGAGCAGCCCGATTTCGAACGTCGTCTCGCCGTTATCCACAAGAAAAAATCCTATCGCGTGACTCTGCAGTGGCTGGATTCACATGCTGCCTTTCTCCGTGAGCAGTTGCCGCAGTCCAGTACTGAGAACATCGACGCGACTCTCGCTTCTTATGCACACCACTCGCTGGACAAGGTGCCTTACTGGCGCGCGCTCTACACGCATCTTCTCAAACTGAGCTCACAGGAAACATACTCTCTCACAGCCCCCAAGGGCTGGATCGAGTCTTTTGAAGCCGAGATCGCCACTGTCCGCGTTATCATCCGCGGCCTCCAGCCGCTGCCCGAAGAGTTGAAGCTGCTTCAGGAAGCCCTCGATGATCTCCCATCCCTCCTGAAAGACCTGAAGGCGGATGCAAACGCAAATGAATCGCTCCAGGCCGATCTTCAGGATTGGCAGGGCCTGCTGTTGGCGGTCTTGAGCAACATCGAAGACAAGCTTGATCGAGAGCCGTTGAAATTCCGTCCACGCCGCCGCTACGGAACGAGCCCCCGCTTCGATCTGGACGTGGCCCTGAAGCTGATCGTCCGGGACGAAGCGCGTTGGCTGCAGCGAGTTAAAGAAGAGCAGGAGCACACTATCAACAACCGCTTTCAGATCATGCTGGCCAAGGCCAAGGGGAAGGCCCTCGAGAATGCGGCAAAGGACGCGGCATGGCAGTTCAGCCACCTCCTTGCGAGACGCCACCGCAGCATGAGTGCGCAGTCTATTCAATCCGCCGGGCTCCCCTTCGACCTCGGCGAAGGAGAGGGCCGAAAGCCCAAGATGCCGGAATACCTCTACAGAGAATTGAAGAGGGCGATGAACCGCAACTACCCGCAGCAGTTCAAAGAAATGGGTTTGAAATACTTGAAGGAACTGTCAGAGGATTCGTTTTAGATTTTGAGTCATTCTGAATGACGGTTTCCTGCTGTAGTAGTTACGATTGCTGTTGATGTGTTGAGAGCCATCGTTCACCATGACGGCGAACTACCGCGTGCTGGAAAAGCTCAGTGAATTCCATTCTCTTTCTGATTCTGCTGCCTCTCACTCAGGGCGAAACGAATGCCCCGGTGTACCCCGGCTACATGAAAGACAGTGCCGCGTCCTCAGGCTTCCTCGATTTGCGCTGGGCCAGGACATCCGGCGCTCCTCTCCAGCAACTCGCTGCCGACGCGGCTGAAAAGAAAGCAAAGGCACACGAACTTCTGGCGGTTATGAGGCCGAAGGTCTTCGGCGTAAGGATGCGAAGCAAGACAGTCACCGGATGCTCATTCAGTGATGTACGCGAGGACCAGGGAGAGATTCACGTCGCTGGAATCCTCGGCCGGCTGATTGGCCGTAATAAGGACGTTGTGGAATTCCCGCTGCATCTTGTCTTCCGTCCAAAGCCTGCCGTCGCCGAGCGGCTAATGGTGGCATCTCGCAATCGGCATCTGAACATCGTTGTCCAGGCAAAGGTGTCTTCGCAGCCCCTGATGATCGTTCGCGAGGCCCTGAGCCATGTTCCTCTGCGATGGACAGACGTTCGCCTGAGCGTGCGCGAACTTGATAGGACATTATTCGACGGAAAACCCTCTTACATCGGCCATAAGTCAAGAGATATCCATTTGGCTGAGCTTGACCTGGAGGAAGAAGACGAGATCACGAATCCTGAAGAACAGCCATCCAAGGCTCTGATTATCGAGGGCGAAGATTTCGATGGAATTCGAGTCTTCGGGGACTGGGAACTGAATCAGAAAAACTGGTACGCCCGAATGATCAGAACCTGGACCGATAATGCGCACTACAGCGGGGACATCGTGGCGGTGGCCCATCCGGTGGCCAAAGGGCAGCCACTGAGGGTAGCCCTTCCAGACCCGCTGCCGGCCGGACGCTATGAGGTCATTATCGACAGCGGCTACCATCGGACACGGCTGGATGACAACATCGTGATGGTTTCCCTCGGCGATCAGAGCCACCAGTTCGCCTGGTTTCTGCCCCCCACTTCCTATGCCGAGCCAGAGAAAGAGGGGGTGAACCTCGGCCCGATCTTTTTGCTCGACAAAGCAGCGGCAACCATCAGCATCACGCCCCTGCAGTTTGGCGGCGGATGCCAATCCGAGATTCCCGCGCTGCAGGAACGCTTCATCTTCATTGACCGCGTGACGATTCAAAAGCTGGAGGCCCCTGAATGATCGGTCGCGTGTTATACGTAATCAGTTTCTTCTCACTGGCCAATGCACAGGAGCTGGATCGCAATCTCATTCACAACGCGAGCTTCGAGGTCGGTCTGACCGCCGAGTGGGGGCGGACCATCGGCGGCGGTACCGAACCGATTCTTCCCAAGAACATCGATCACAGCAAGGCATATCATGGGGGAGCCTCCCTTCATTTGCCGGCAGGTGAATACTGGTCAAGGCATTACCACCTGAACACGCAGTCAACTTATCTTCTCGGGTTTGCCATTCGGGGCCGGCCAGGGCAGGTCTCATTCATCATGGACGACCTTCCCCTGGTCTCACGCCAGGAAGGGGTGAGGCGCAGGCCCCTGAAGACGTGGGTTAAGGAAGCCAGTCCTGAGTGGCAGCTTCACGAGTTTGAGATCATCGCTGTAAAACCAGAGATCATGCTCCGGATCATTTTGCGCAAGGAAGCGTGGCTCGATGCCATCTATCTGCGGGAAAAAAAGGGAAGCTCACCCGCAGTCAAAATTACGCCGGGTCTCGACCTGGGTACGGATGACGAAATCGACGAGGACGACCTTGAAACCGGCGAGCCAAAGAAGAGCCCGTTCGAGCCGCGTTCAGAAGTCGAGGCTGGGATCTACGATGGTACGCCTGGACATGTCTTTCACAGCGGTGGAGCCATCGTTTTCCAGGGCAGGGCAGCCAACTATGGAAAGAAAACCGTATCTCCAGTGGTTGAATGGCTTATTCGTGACATCGATGACAACGTCTGGCAAAAGGGCCGGTTGATGTCCGCAAAGGTCGAGGCCGGCAAGTCTCGGACCTTCGAACTGAAACTCGAAAACCTCCCGCACGGGATCTTCAGCCTTGTCTATCACGTGGCCGGTGATCAGGAGAATCAGGGCGAGTATGTTTTTTCAGTCGTTCCAAAGCCTGAAGGTCCGTCGGTCGCCGGTTATCACACACATCTGTCGGAATACACCATGCAGGCCTGGCACAAGGCAGGGGTCCGCCATTACGCATCGCTTACCGATTCGTGGTCACGCTTCGGAAGCACCCTCCCTCCCGGCGCCGACCCGCGGACGCACCAGCTCAAGTGGTACGACGACAAACTCAGCCTGCTGAAGAAGTACAACATCAGCGGCGACCTCTGCATCCTGCCGAACAACTGGGGAGTCTGGGCTTCGACCGAACCGGTGCTTGAGCTTGGCCGGCATCCCGCACCGGAGCCTGACTACGGAAGATGGAATGCCTGGATCGAAAAGATGGCCCGGCACTATAAAGATGAAATCGATATCTATTATGTTGGTGACGAGATTGACTCCGGCTACACGCCCGAGCGTTATCTCAACGTGGTCCGGAATGCGCGTTCCGCCATTCTCAAGGGCGACCCCGGTGCAAAGATCCTGGTCAGTGCGAGCGGGCCTTTCTTCGATCGCTTCCTTGCTGCGGGCGGAGACAGACTGGTCGACATCCTCGGCGGCAGCACCATGGGAGACGGGGGAGGCCGGGGCAGGAAGATGGCCGTAAATGCACGCCGCTACAACAAGCAGGTCTACTCGACCGGCGGGTTCGCTTACACGCCGACCTTTTATCACACCCACGGCGGCAACGCGAGGGAGTCCTATCGGGCCACCTATTTTGCCAGGCAGACAGTGCGTGCCTTCTTTGAACAGCGAGCGGACGCCTGCTTCCCCTACATCGGCCGCCTGATAGCAAAGACGACGAAGGAGACCATGCCTTACAACCACTTTGAATGGGACGGCTCACTCAAACGGCAGTCCATGGCTTACACGGTCACCGGCATGATTCTTGGACGCATTGAACGTTCGGACAGGCTCGAGCCCGCGCTCAAGCTGCCCAAGCTCAAAGCCAGGCATACCTGCTATCCCTGCAAGCTCGATGGCAGGCCGGCTGCGGTGATCTATTCAGAGAAGTGTAGGATGACTTTGCCTGTGAAGCCGGCCGAACTGCAGGTCATGGACTGGCTTTGGAATCCAGTGAAACCGAAGGAAGTAAACGGTCATGCTACAGTCGAGCTGGGCATCCGGCCTTTGTATCTAATCTATTCGGGAGCGAATCATGAAAATTTCAGTGATGCCCTTCTGGACGCCGTCGGCGGAGAAGAAACAAAGGGCGCACTGGTGCAGACATCTTTCTATTACCGTCCTAAAGGCAAAGGCGTCGAACTGGTCGCCAGAGCATTCAACAAGGGAAAAGAAGCGATCGTTCCGTCGAGGCTGAAACTCATCGGCCCCGTTCAGGCTGGCAAGACGGTCTACAAAACCTTCGATGTAAGTGCGGCACTCGACCGGCCATTGCCCGAGCGCACGGAGGACCGATACACCCATGCCTGGCTGGCAAACGTCCCGCGCACCGTTGCGAGCATCGATGGCGATCTGAATGAGTGGCTTTCCCGATCTCCGAACACCATTTACGTGACTTGGGACGTGCTTTCATACTTCGCCCGCCGCGAGCTTCAGGCATTCCGAAGACAGGAATACATCACCCACGATTGGGGCCGCGACTTCAAGATTTATTTCTGGTGCGGCTGGGATGAACAGTCCCTGTTTGTTGCAGCCCGCATCAATGATCAGGATCTGCAGATGCAGAAAAAAGATGCATTCGGCGATCATGTGGTAATCGAGATCTCACCAGATTTCGTTCGCCGTATGGTGGAAGGTGAGACAGCACCCGAGTACAGGTTGAAGCTCAGCCTGTCAGATGCAGGCATCCTTACGGAGCTGAATGACAACCCCGTTTCCCTGGACGCAAAATGGAAGAAACGTTCAGGCGATTTCGGGGGCTACGATCTGGAAGTAGCGATCCCGTGGAAGACGCTCGGCAACCCTCTGCCCGCCCAGGGCAAAGTCATGGGACTGGACTTATTCGCGCACGATGTCGACGCTTTCAAAAGCTCGGAACGCGAGCACAGCATCCTCCGCTGGGCGGGGCGAGCAAGCCCCACAGGTCAGATGTTCTTGACATCGGAAAAGGCGAGGTAAGTGAGAACAAGACACATGCCTCCTCAATCCACGAAGAGTTTATCGTCTACAAGGAGCGCCCCAGAACAAAGATGAATGTCAGACAAGAATCGAGATTAAGAGTGAGATTACGATGGAGGCTCTGCTCGTCGGTGATCATTTTGGCCCTCTTCACCAGCGGCTGTATGCAGCTTCACACAAACATTCGAATTGAACCGGATGGCAGCGCGACAGTTACCGAAAGGCTGCGTCTTTCTCGCAAGCTGCTCGATCTCGGCAAGGAACGGATTGAATCTAATCTGAACAGAGAAGAGGCTCTGCGAAGAATGAAAGCGATGGGGGAAGGACTGAGTTTGGTCAGCCACAAAGTGAGCGACGTAGAAGAGGGTGCTCGCGAAATGTTGACGGTGTATAAAACGAAAGACATCAACAAACTGATCTACGCCTCGCCGTTCCTCTCCTATTGGGATCATGCACGCAACAACTCGATTCAGTTTGAGCTGAACCCTGTCTACGAGTCGACTTGGTATGGCCGCAAAGCAGGAGAAATGCGAATCGCTCTCAAGAGAGTGCCGGCCTTTCCGGATAAAGCGCCCACGATCCCAAAGCCTAAGCCTAGAAAAGAAGGAGAGCCCGAGCCAAAAGGACCTTCCCCCCAGGAACTGCAGTCTCTGAGAGGGCTCAGCCCCGTTTTCCGGGACATCCTCAAAGGCTTTGAAATCAAGCTGAGCTTTGAAACCTACAACCACCTGCGCGCGGGATTCGGAAATCGTGACAAAAGGTCAGGGACGCGGTATGTCGAACTGCTCCACCTCTCGGACACCAGCCTCGATACATACGGCTACAACTTCATGGATAACGAAGAGGCCATGCTGAGCATCCTGCGCGGGGATCTTGGCTCGAAAGTCATTGTCGACCAAGTCAAAGGATGGACGACCAATAGAACCCTCCCCGTTTACCACCCATGGGGATCAAAGGCCGGTTGGTGGCTGGCAAGTAGAGAAATCTACTTCCGCCCGTCCCGACAGCTTTTCGACAGATATTTCACCGGCAAAACGCTTGTCTTCAAGAAGGGAGAGAAGCGCGCTGCTGATTTCAAAGAGATCGGGTGGAAGAAGAAGTGATGCAGACCAGATCAGGAAAGAGACAGACAAAGCTACCAGCGGCACAGAAGAACCGCGGTGACACCAAACCTGCGCACGCTTAACATACTCCCCATTCACGCCATTAAGAGACACCCATGACAGATTTCAGAGTAGGCATTATCGGCTGCGGCGGCCGCGGCAAAGGGCATGCGAACGGTTATCGAGAGACAGAAGGCGCGACCATCGTTGCGTGCTCAGACCCGGTTGAAGACAGTGCGAAAGCCATGGCGAAAGAGCACGATATTCCGAATTCATACAGCGACTATCGTAAGATGCTGGAAAAGGAGAGCCTCGACATTGTCAGCATCTGCACGTGGATTCGCCTGCATCACGACATGGTCATTGATGCTGTCAACGCGGGTGTAAAGGCGATTCATTCAGAGAAGCCCATGGCGCCAACATTCGGTGAAGCCAAGGCGATGCAGAAGGCATGCGAGGATGCGGGCGTCATCGTCACCTTCTGCCATCAGCGCCGTTTTGAGGCCCGATTCAAGACTGCAAGGGACCTCGGCCAAGGCGGGGCTATCGGCGAATTGCGCAGAATCGAAGGCTTCTGTCCCAACCTGCTCGACTGGGGTACACACTGGTTCGATATGATCTTTTTCTTCAACAACCAGACTCCTGTTAAGTGGGTGCTCGGTCAGATCGATCATTCTGAGCCGAGAGATGTATTTGGCGTTCCCGTAACGACTCACGGCATTTCACAGTACGCGTTTGAGAATGGGGTGATGGGCATGGTGATGGCTGGCAAAGAGCCTTGGGGAAACGGCCAGCTTCGCATGTTAGGTACCGATGGCATCCTTGAGCTTGGCATTCCCGGAGAACCTCCCATTCGCATGCTCAACAGCAATGCTGCTGGCTGGCAGTATCCAGATCTCGATACCAACACTACCAACGGAACGATCGAGGCAACTAAAGATATCGTGTCTGCCCTGCGCGAGAATTATGAGCCTGAGCTGAGCGGCCGAAAAGCTCTTATGGCTACCGAGCTCATCTTTGCCACCTATGAGTCCAGCCGTCGCCGCGCTCTCGTACCTCTGCCGCTTGATATCGATGATTCGCCTTTCCTGAGCATGATTGAGTCCGGCGATATCTGACAAGTTCCGAACCAAAACCCACATGGCCACCCAAAAAACGCCGATGAAGAAGGGGCTCACACTGTTCAGCGTGTATGCGCTGGCAACCGGCGCGACTCTCAGCTCTGGTTTCTTCCTGTTGCCTGGTGTGGCGTACGGGCAGGCCGGGCCGGCGGTCGTGCTTTGTTATCTTCTGGCCGCGGTTCCGCTTATTCCTGCGACCTTGTGTTCTGTCGAGCTGGGTACCGCCATGCCCCGCGCGGGTGGTGCTTACTATTTTCTCGACCGCAGCATGGGGCCGTTTATCGGAACCATTGGCGGCATGGGCACCTGGCTGGCGCTTCTTTTAAAAACAGCGTTCGCGCTGGTCGGGATGGGCGTGTATGTGGAACTCCTGGTGCAGGCGGTCGCCCCTTCCATCAGCGTGCCCATTGTTCCTGCGGCTGCAGGCTTCGCCGTTTTGTTCGCCATGCTGAACCTGATGGGAGCGGAGAAGACGGGCTCGTTTCAGATCTTTCTTGTTGGGGGGCTTCTGACCATTCTTGCGTGGTTCATCGGCAAAGGGTTCTTCAACCTCAACATGGGTCACTTCGGAGGATTTCTCGATGCTGGCGCCAACAGTATCGTCAGCACTGCAGGGCTGGTTTACATCAGCTACGTGGGGGTAACCAATGTTGCGAGCGTATCGGAGGAGGTAAAGGATCCAGAAAGAAATCTGCCGATCGGGGTTTTCCTGGCCGTCCTGACTGCCATCATTATTTATGGCGTCGGAACGTTCGTCATGGTAGGAGCGGTTGACATCAGTCAACTGCATTCGCAGGCGCAGTCCGGCGGCGCTGAAGGTGCCTTGGCAAACAAGCAGATTCTCCGCATTGTCTCCACATGCGCGCAGGCCATGGCGGGAAAGACAGGCGCTATCCTGATGAGCATCGGCGCCATCTGCGCGTTCTTCGCCGTAGCCAATGCGGGTATTCTGAGCTCTTCCAGGTATCCGCTCGCCATGAGCCGCGACCACCTGCTTCCTGCCACTTTTCGGAGTCTCAACACCAAAGGGATGCCCAGCAATGGCATCTATCTCTCCCTGGGAATCGTTCTCCTGATTCTCTTCTTTCTCGATCCCATGAAAATTGCCAAACTGGCAAGTGCGTTTCAGTTGCTGCTGTTTGGCTTCCTGTGTCTTGCAGTTGTTGTCATGAGGGAGAGCGGTCTCGAATCCTACGATCCGGGCTATCGCGCGCCGTTTTATCCCTGGCTGCAGGTGATAGGAATTATCGCTCCCTGTTATCTGATTCTGAATATGGGGGCATTGCCCATTCTGTTTTCAACGGGCCTGATAGCGTTCGGCGCATTCTGGTATTTCTACTACGGCAAATCGCGCGTGGAGCGGCACGGGGCGATTTATCACGTTTTCGAGCGGCTTGGCCACAAACGCCACGAAGGGCTGGATCGTGAGCTGCGCGGCATCATGAAGGAGAAAGGCCTGCGTTCCGAAGATCCGTACGACGAAGTAGTCATGCAGGCAGGCGTCCTGGATATCACCGAGCCAAGGACATTTGAAGAGATCACCGGGGAGGCGTCCACGGCATTGGCCGAGATGCTCGATCTCGACAGGGATAAATTGGCGAACGGCTTTCTTGAAGGCACCGGTGTCGGATCTACACCAGTCTCAGGCGGCGCGGCCTTGCCCCACGTACGCGTACACGATTTGGAAAGCTCAGGCATGGTCGTTGTGCGCACAAAGGAAAGTGTGAAGATAGAGGTCTCTGATTCTCTGCACATGGAGCACGCGACCGAAGATCCCATTCATGCCATCTTCTTTCTCGTCAGCCCCGAGGCGGATCCGGCGAGGCACCTTCGAATCCTCGCACAGCTTGCCCGACACATCGACAGCGACAATTTTATTGAGCAGTGGGAACATGCAACAGACGAACAGGAGATCAGAGAAATTCTCCTTCGAGATGAACGTTTCGTGCATATTGAGATTTCGAAGAACGGCTCTTCATCATACTTCCTTGGAGAGCGCCTGAGGGAATTGCAGCTCCCGCCAGGCTGCCTGATAGCAGTCGTGCGGCGGGACGAGATGACTTTTGTTCCAGACGGGAATACGGTTTTCAAGGAAGACGACAGGCTCACAGTTATTGGAGAGCCAAAGGCCATCCAGGAACTTTATGCCGATTACACTTGACGAGACTGAGGCAAGCATAAGATTCCTCCTCTTTTGAACTGACATCCTTGATAGGTGGACATTTGTGTGGTACCTAGATTCTGAAACTTCTGTCCCGGAGAAAGCGGAATGAATCAGGCCAAAATGAGATCTATCGTGCTCGTGCTTTTCACCCTTGCCGGCTGCAAAAACCTCGCGCAGATTGACGTTTCTGTTATTGACGAACGCACGCAATTGGAAAATCAGGTTCTGGGTGCTTACGAAGACATTTCGGAAGATTTGGTCCTGATAGCATCCGTCCGAGGCGTCGGCGAAGAAGGCGAAGTGCGTGTGCCGCCGCCGCAATCCACCGGCAAGAAGCGGGCCCTGATGGCCATGCAGAATCGGGAGTTCAATCGGGACGATATCGAGTCGTTTAAGAAAAAAGGCGTCGTCGGCGAGAATAATGAAGGCTTTCTTACCATCGTTGACGAATCACCGCTGACAGCGGACGCCAAGTTAGGCGAGTTCGTTCGAGCGAAAGTGGTGGAAGAAAACAGAGACCGCCTGATCCTGATGGAGCGAGTCATTGAGATGACGCCCGGCCTGTCGGATGAAGACCTTACCGAGGTCAAAAAGATAATGGCGCAACGCAATCGCGACAATGCCTCTACCGGCGAAAGGTATCAGGACACTAAAGGGCAGTGGGTGAGCAAATAGCAGGTGGGTGAGCTTGAGTAACGGTAGCCATCAACGCGTCGGCGAATGACGGATTCATTGCTACAATCCCCCGCCCGGCTGGCGACGCGAGGGAACTCATATTTGCCCACTTGAAAGGAATGGAGAGCAGATGAACGCAACTGAATTAAAGAGAGGAATGGTCATCCTACACGAGGGGGACCTGCATCAGGTTCACGAATACACCCATGTAAAGCCCGGCAAAGGAGGCGCTTTTCTCCAGACAAAGCTGCGCAACCTCAAGACCGGCAGCATGATTCATTACCGGTTTCGCTCGCAGGAAAACATCGACGTCCCTTATCTTGAAAAGAAGAACTTCCAGTACCTTTACGACGACGGCCAGCAATTCTGTTTCATGGATCTCGAATCCTACGACCAGGTCTTCCTTGATGCGGCCACAGTAGGGGATGCGAAAAATTACCTCGTACCTGAATTCGAACTACAACTCACGCGCCATGAAGGCAATGTCGTCGGCCTTGAGATGCCGACAACAGTTAACCTCACAGTCAAGGTCACCGACCCTGGCCACAAAGGTGACACGGTGTCCAACGTCACGAAGCCAGCCACCATGGAAACCGGACTGGTCATCAAAGTGCCGCTCTTCATCGAACAGGGAGAAGTACTCAAAGTGGACACCCGCACAGGCGAATTTCTGGGCCGCGCCAACTGAATCTTGCTGCAGCCGCTTAAGGCCGATGCGCTCCTACGGGCCATCGGCCTTTTCTTTTGTATCGGCAATTCGATCCAACTCAGCCTCGATCTGCCGTAACGTCGCAGGCTAATGCCCGGCGAAATGATTGTTCACATAGCCGAAGGTGGTCACATCGTCGATGAGAAACTGATGGATTACTTCCGCCCACAATGCCACCTGCTCCGAGCGGTCAATCTGCACCTCCGAAAAGTTCTCGGTCACTTTTTTTCGATCACCGAGCCAACGGATATAGGTAAAGTCAGAAGTGATTTCTTTAAGGCGCGGCATCCAGGGATGGTCGACTAAAGTCAATGCGACACCGTTGTCACGGAGCAGTTCGAAAAAACCCGGAGTCAGCCACTTCTTGTTCCGTATCTCCAGCGCATAGCGAAAGCTATCTGGCAAGGTTGGCAGAAATGCGGACAGATTGTCGAACTGGTCCGGCTTGAATCCATATTCAAACTGCAACAGGAGCACACTTAGTTTTCTGCCCAACAGCTCCATGGTTTTGAGGAAATCGGTTACTTCCTTCTCACAATCAACGAGAGATTTCTCATGGGTTATCGTCTTCGGGAATTTCGCTGAGAACTGAAAATCGTCCGGTGTGATGTCACGCCAGCGTCTGACATATTCCTGGCGGGGAGTGCCACAAAAAGTGCTGTCGATTTCCACCGTCCTGAAATGCTGACTGTAGATCTCGAGAAAGTCTCTGGGCGCAGAACCCTTGGCATAGAAAGGACCAACCCAGTCTTTGTAACTCCAGCCTGAGGTGCCTAATCGAAGGAGATTCTTATTCATAAATGGCGGAGATCACCAGGGACAAAAAAAAGCCTGTCCCGAAAACGGAACAGGCTTTTATCATACATCTGTCATCCAGATCAATTTTCCTGGTGAACTCCAACAGCTTCAGCCAGGTCATCGACCAGGCGCGCCATGGCTTCTTTGGTGAGGACAAAAGGAATCTTCTCTCGCCGGCGTTCGCGACGGTTTCTCGCGAAGCGAGCGAAATCAACTTCGTCTCCGTGCATGTCAGCTTCGTAATAGCCGACTGAATCTCCAGAGTTCTGAACGGTAGCGCTTCGGACCAAAGCGCGTTCACGCTCCGGTTCACATTCCACCAAGTGAAGATTCTCAAACAGGTATGTCGCTTGGTCTGTTAAGTGATGGGCTCTTGTCGACAGGTTTTCGTCGGGGGTTCCAAGGCGATGCAGGTGAAGGCTTTCAATTTGGCACCCGAAGCGATCCACTTCACAGATATCTGCGTGAATCTCGACTTCAGAATCGACGATATCAACAGGGTAGTGAATCCGGGAATTCCCCTCGGGGGATTTAGCTTTCAAGGATTCTAGCAGGAGATCTCCATAGGTCATTTTTCCCCCTTTCTTGGGAGATTTAAACATCTCTTCCAATGAGAATTATCGAAATTTTTCCTCTGAGCTTTAACGGGAACTGAACAAAAGTGAGGAAATCGAAAAGGTTAGAAACTAATGATCTTTGACGTGGTAATCATTACCGTCAAAAGAAATAATCTTAGTTCTTTCTTCAATTTCCGTGCCGATGTGAACGGGCCGAGTCCACATTGCGTGAATGTTCTTAAGTACATCCGCCGCATAATCTTTACGCAGATCAATGCCATCATGACGATGCCTCAGGAAGAGCTCACCGCGGTTCTTATGGTTGGCATCTTCAACAAAAATGAAAGGGCTGCCCATATTGGTCAACTGCATCAGAATCTGCTGCTTGATGACCTTGAATTCTCTGTCCTGTATTTCGTAGGCATTGCGCCGGTCGTTGTAACCGTAAACAAAAAGTTTTTGCTCACGGCAAAACTCCTGGGTCAGGAATGTGTCGAGAAAACCTATGTCATTGTAAACACGCCTGACTTCAAAAATCTTTTCACGCCCCTTGCCATGGTCCGTGTTCCAGTTTCTTTTCTTTTCAAGATCTTCACATTCCTCAAATTCCTTTCCGAATCGTCCAGTGTTCCAACGCTCTTCAATGTCCCGCATAAGCTCAACACCGATCTTATAAGGGTTCATCTGGTTCGGTGTTGCATGGACAGTGCCGCTGTGATGATCGGCGAAGTCGATCACTTCTGCATCCGTCAACGCTTTGCCAGTCATGATTTTGGAATGCCAATAGGTAGCCCAACCTTCGTTCATGATCTTGGTCTGACCTTGAGGGGCAAAATAGTACGCCTCTTCGCGAATCATCGAAAGGATATCACTCTGCCAATTATTGAGAGGCGCGTGCTCTATCAGAAATAGAAGCACATCCTGTACTGGTTCCGGTGGATATTTCTTACCTTCTTCTTTCGCAGCCTCCTCTTCCTTCCTTTTCTGTTCAGCAATGACTTCAGGCGGGTTGATGTACTTGTCTAAGTAACTTTTGTCTGTTGAGAATCGATTGGAGGACGGCGTTTCTGTTTCCTCTGCATCCAAAGCGGAGGCCGTTTGATTTTCTCTTCTCTCGAAGAAGACGGAATGCAAATCGATCAAATTGTCGATGGACAGACATCTGTCCAGGAATTCTTCCACCTTGTCGTATCCATGTTTGCGCACGAATTTCCAGACCTTTGAAGAATGGTTAGCCATTTCGTCAACCATTTTTCGATTAGTGTGCGCGAAGTACAGATTGTTTTTAAAAAAATCACAGTGGGCGTACACATGTGCGATCACCAGCTTCTGATCTACCAGCTTGTTGCAGTTCAGGAGATACGCGTAGCATGGATCGTTATTGATGACCATCTCATATATCTTATGCAGGCCATACGAATAACTTTTCTCGAGACGATCGTATTCCATCCCGAAATTCCAATGTGGATAGCGCGTCGGGAACCCACCCAGGCTCGCCAGTTCGTTCATCTTTTTGTAATCGACCATTTCAAAAATAGTCTCAAAGAAATCGAGGCCGGCATCTGCACAGTAGCCTTTGATTTCTTCACGTTGATGAACTAAATCCGGAGGCAATTCGGTGGCAATCATTTTCCTTTTCCGAGGAATGCTTTAATGGAATCGTAGATACCGTCCTTGTCTGGTATCTCACAAGTTACGAGACGATTGTCTTCTTGAAATTTTCCATCCAACGCTTCAATGAAGTCTCCACTTCCGTAGAGGCTCTCCACTTGCCCATAACAAAGCAAGTTAGCTCTCGGCAGGAGTGATGTGTCCAGCATGGTCAGACATTTGACGGTGTCTTCGGTTTCCCAATTATCACCGTCTGAAAAATGGAAGACATAGATATTCCATTCATCTGTTGGATATTCTCTTTCCAACAGTTGGTCGCAGAGGCTGTAGGCGGAGGAGATCATGGTGCCGCCGCTTTCACGGGTGTGATAAAATGTGTGTTCGTCCACCTCTTTTGCACGAGAGTCGTGGATGATATAGCGGCTTTCGATTCCGTCGTATTGTTTTCGCAGCCAGGTATCGATCCAGAAGGATTCAATTCTCACAATCTCTTTCTGCTCTTCACCCATCGAACCTGAAACATCCATGATGTAGATGATCGCCGCGTTGCTTTCCGGGGCGCTTTTCGATTTCCAGGATCGGTACCGTTTATCCTCTCGAAACGGAATAATACGCGGGTCTTCATAATTGTAGTTGCCCGTCATAATCTGCCGTCGCATGGCAGACCTGTAGGTTCTTTTGAAATGCCTTAAGGACTCAGGGCCTGTCTGGCGGATGCCGGTATATTTGTCTTTTTCGGCAACTATGTTCTTTTTGCCCTTTGGCTGAATATTTGGAAGTTCAAGCTCTTCACCGAGCATCTCTGCCAGTTCATCGAGGGTGACATCTACTTCGAGGATATGCTTGCCTGGTGAATTGCCCGCGCCTGCCGAGCCCTCCTGGTCATCGCCCGGGCCTAAAGTTGACCCGATTTCGCCATCGCCCTGTCCCACCCCTTTCTGTTTTCTATAGTCGAAGCGGAATTTAGGAATCTCGATGGATGGCACAGGAATGCTGACAAGGTTCTTGCCTCTCTTCCCGACCATCTCACCTTTAGTGATGTACTTCTTGAAATCTTCCCTGATTTTACCTCGAATGATTTCTTTGAAGCGGTTGTGGTCTGATTCGATGTTGAGATGCATGACGAATACCTGTCCTGGTTGGTTGGCTAATCTTTGACATCCCCTCGTGCGAAAATGCTGGCCACGAAGTGAAGGACATCGTTGGCGCATATTTCGCAATAACCGAATTCCTTGATGAGACGTGATTTGACCACGTCGATTTTTTCCTGGGTATCCTTGTCTACGACATTAGAAATCAGGCTGGTGAGCTTGATGGTGTCTTTCTGATCTTCGAACAGTTTGAGCTCGAGCGCCTTGTGGAGGCGCTCGTTGATTTTGTAATCAAACTTCTTGCCATCGAGCGCCAGGGCGCCAATGTAATTCATGATCTCCCTTCGGAAATCGTCCTTTCGCCCTTCGGGAATATCGATTTTCTCTTCGATTGCACGCATCAGTCTTTCATCGGGCTCTTCTTTTTCTCCGGTGAATTTGTTCGTGACTTTTTCTTTCTGGGTATAGGCACGAATGTTGTCCACGTAGTTCGAGCACAGACGGGTGAGGGCATCCTCGTCCGCGGCAATGGCGCGCTGGACTTCATTCTTAACGATGTCCTCGTATTCCTTTTTTACTACCCCGAGGAGCTCGCGGTAATGCTCACGGAAGTTTTCGTTTGTGATGAGAGAGTGATGTCGCAGTCCCGACTCCAGCTCATTCATGACGATGAAAGGATTGACACAGCTCTGTTCGCTGTCATGGACCAGGGCATTTGAGATCTTGTCCTGGACGTAACGAGGGCTGATCCCGTCTAGCCCCTCCCTGTCTGCATCATCCTGAAGTTCTTTGATGCTCTCTTCAGTAAAGCCAGCAAGGGATTTACCGTCGTAGAGTTTCAGTTTTTGAAGCAGTGTGAGCTGCGCCTTTTTTGGGTCTTCAAGCCTGGTGAGCACAGACCACATGGCGGCGACCTCGATGGTGTGCGGCGCGAGCATCTTGCCTTGCACGCGGCGTTCGTTGTAGTCCTTCAGGTAGATTTTAATCTCGTCACTCAGGCGAGTGTTGTACGGAATGTCGATCTTTACCGTGCGGTCTCTGAATGCCTCCATGAGCTCGTTGCTCTGGAGCTTTTTATATTCAGGTTCATTTGTGTGGCCGATGATGATTTCATCGATGTCCGTCTGCGCGAATTTTTTGGGCTTGATTTTGTGTTCTTGAGAGGCGCCCAGAAGGTCGTAAAGGAAGGCCACGTCAAGTTTGAGTATTTCGATGAATTCAACAACACCGCGGTTGGCGATATTCAGCTCGCCGTCAAAATTAAATGCACGAGGATCAGAGTCTGAACCGTACTCGGCAATTTTTCGGTAATTGATATCGCCGGTGAGCTCCGTCGAGTCTTGGTTCTTTTCATCCTTTGGCTGGAAGGTCCCGATCCCAATACGATCTTTTTCCGAGAGAGTGAGACGGCGTATGCGCACGTGGTTCATTACCTGCTTCCAGTCGCCTTCATATTTGCGCAGGTAGTCGCTGAATGTCTTGCGGCAGAATGGGCAGAGGTCTCCTTCGATTTTCAGCTTGTAGCCTTCCTCAATTCCGGAATTAATTTCGTCGATAATCTTCACCCTCACGCTTTCCGGTATGAGCTTTAAAGGCTCTTCGTGCATGGGGCAGTCCTGCACATCTTCGTCATCTCCAATCCACGAGAATGTATAGAGCGCGCCATCATCGGTTTTTGAATATTCTTCCAAGCCCTTTTTCAGCAGACGGGCGATGGTACTTTTGGAACTTCCGACAGGGCCGTGCAGAAGGATGATGCGTCTTTCAGTTCCATACCCGAAGGCCGCCGACTTCAAGGACATGACCAGGCGCGACAATGGTTTTTCCAAACCGAAGATCGCGTCCTTGCCGTTCTCCATTGGATCGGCAAAGAACTTATAACGTGTAAATTTTTCTTTGTTCCGGGTGAATTCTTCCGTGCCGTAAGCACGAATCATGTCGTACGCGCGCTGGTAGGCGTTGCGTGCTACCCGCGGGTTGGAATCGACGATATCCAGGTATTCCCAGAATGTGCCCGACCAGGAAAGTTGTCTGTAAGCCTCTTGATCTATTCCACTCTCGAGAAGAGAGAGCAGCCGATTATTTGAAGTTGTTGCAGCTTCCATTGTTTTCTCCTTCGAATTAACACCATTCCATTAATCAGGCGATCAATGGGAGTTCGTAAGTAATGACTGAAAAAGAACAATCAGGGAACTTTGTGGGCCGATATTGCGGCCGCTGCGATGGTGTTTGTCCAGGTGAAAATCAGGCGCAGGAAGCAATTATTGGAAAGAGCAGCAGTATGTTCGGCTAGGATGATACAAGGCAGTGCACCGGCGCTTTCCGATTGAGAAGCAGCCCGCGCAAGTATGGTGCCTGGTAACCGCTGACTATGGTTGGGAATGCCGCTTAGCGTGAAATTCGCCGTCTGGTGTGGAAGAACAGACTAAGTGTTCTGCTTAAGTTTGGCGAATTGGTGGGGAATGGCACCCGGGGAAATAAAGCCTTGTATTTCAAAGAACTGCAGGTACCAAAAGCGTTGGAAGGAGCATCAAATTCACACTCAAGTTGAACACTATAATTCTATGTACGTTAGGTACCGGATCAATGCCGGGACGGGAATAATATTGTCAGAGCTGACCCCGGAGAAACCACAGAGCGTACAGTTTTTGAATGGTCTGATTCAGCGTCCGTCCAGTTTCGGTTGTCATCGCCTCATTAAACGTATATGCCGAAAGGACTATTCAAAATCCTTCAAGAGTTCGCCTTGCTGACGCTGTTTATGTTCTTTGTGTGCGCTCTTAAGAATCACGTTTAGAGGGATCTCTGGAAACGGAAATTGTTCACGTAGACGACGCTCTACATACCGCAGGTAATTTGCATCAAACAGATGCGGGCGGTTGACAAACATGATGAATGTGGGCGGATGAACAGACACTTGGGTGGAGTAATAGATACGCCCCTGTTTGCCACCTTTGTGAGGGGGCGAACGTTGAATGGTTATGGCCTCGATGGCACGGTTGAGCTCACCGGTGCCTACACGCACTCCAGCCTGTTCGTAAAGCTCGAACGCCAGGCGAATGGTCTGTATCAGATTCAGCCGGGTCTGCGCGGAAATAAAACTCATAGGAGCGTAATCAAATCCCTTCAGTGTCTTTTTAATATATTCGGAAAACTTTCGGACACTTACTCCGGATTCGTTCAAATCCCATTTATTGATCGTGACAATGCAAGGGGTCTTGGTGTCAACGATCTCCTCTGCCAGTTGTCTGTCGAGCCGAGAGATCTCCTCGGTGCAGTCGAACATCAGCAGCACCACGTCTGCACGCCGGATAGATCTTCGTGCTCGTTCGAAACTGAAGAACTCGATGGAGTCGGCCATCTTGCCTTTCTTTCGGATTCCAGCGGTATCGATAGCGGTAATTCTCTTGCCGTCGATCTCAATCCTCACATCAATCGCGTCTCTGGTGGTGCCGGCAATCTCGCTGACGATGACGCGGTCTTCTCTGGCGAGAGCGTTTACGAGCGATGACTTGCCGACGTTTCGTTTGCCGACGATAGCCAGCTTTATTTCCGGCTCTTCCACGTCTGCATCCGGCGTCTCCGGCAGAAGTTTCCAGACGGCGTCGAGGACCTCGTAGCGTCCATCTCTCTGGCGAGCAGAACTAAAAACGGGCTCACCCAAACCGAGGCGGAAGATATCCCCCACCTTCATTTCATCTGACCTGGAATCACATTTGTTTGCCACCAGCACTATCGGCAGTTGGAGTTGCCTCAGACGCTGCGCTACCAGTTCGTCGAGCGGAGTGATTCCGACCTTGATGTCAACGACGAACATCAGCACATCAGCCTGCTCCAGCGCGATACGGATTTGTGCCTCGACTTCATCGCTGAGTCCCATGGAATCTTCGATCCCAATGCCGCCGGTATCCAGTATCTGGAAGGTCTTTCCTTCATATGAAAAGATTGAGCCGATGCGATCTCGCGTGACACCAGCCGTCGGCTCTTCGATGGCAATGCGCTGCCGGATGAGCATATTGAACAGCGTTGATTTGCCAACGTTGGGGCGGCCAACGATGGCGACGGTAGGGAGATTCATGGTCTGATCTGTAAGTGGAATGGAGGGCGTGGATACTGTCTTATATTCTCCAATGCGCCAGCGGTTGGTGAGGAAGATGAAAAGCCAATTTCAAAAGCTAGCGGACAAGCTGATTCGGGAAGCTCAGGAGCGCGGCGAGTTCGATGGCCTTGAGCTCGCGGGCAAGCCGCTTCCGCCGGAGAGACTCAATCCTTTTCAGGATCCTCTCGAGCAGCGGATTTATCGGTCACTGAAGGATTCTGGTTTTACTCATCCTGTCCTCGAAGTTCGGAAGAGCGTGATAAAGCAACTAAAGGAATTCGGAGATGCAAGAAACCGGCTCATTGCCAGGACTATATCCCAATATCGCGATGACCCCGATGCCGAAGCGACTGGCGCTCGCGACGAAATCCATGACCTGCTGATTGAAGCAAATAAATCAATCCAATCCTTCAACGTCCAGACGCCGACTCAACTCCACTTCAAGGTTTTCGATGTGGATCGAGAATTGGCCGAGTTCACACGGGAATGCAAACGGGAGGCGGAGGAATGAAAGTGCTACCTCCACTTCGCGGTTCTTACCACATTTTCGCCGGCCTCTTTTTCTGTCATGCCGCCTAGCCTTGCTTTAACCAGGTGTTTGCGGCCTTCTGGATTGCGTGTGTAGATGAGCTCGCTGTCGCCAACGTTGCGGCGCCAGAGTGACAGGAGATGTTCCGCGTTTTCTTTTTTCTGGCCCAACAGTTTCGGGATGGCGTTGTAGGCAAGTCCTTTCCACAAGGGTCGCTTCCAGGCGATGAGGTAGCGCGGGTTTTCGACAGGGCTGATGACCTCCTCAAGCGCATCGAGGAACAGGGATTTCTCGAATGCGGTACCGCCACTCAGTGCGCATTGAAGCGTGCCCGGTTCGCTCGAGTTTGTTTTTACCTGCAGCATACTCTTCTTCATTTTGATGAATTCGAGGTCCAGCAGGGACTGCAAAACACTGCGGCCGATCTGGTGCAGAGCCGCGGCATCCGTACCCATGCGTGAGGCCCGCCACAGGGTCGGCACCCAGCGCGGCATTCGAGGAAGGCCATAGCCCATGGCCAACAGGATCAGCGGGTAGCCAATTGGCGTCATACTCGCCACAACGGCCGCACCAGTCAGGGCGGCGGTAAAAGCGGAAATGCCGGCGACGGCCCGACGGGTACGCCGGAGTACGAGGGTGCCGGGCACCCGTTCTGGCGGGGCCTGGACTTCCTCCATCATCACGGTCGCGCTTCCGTTCTCCAGGGCTTCAAACCAGTCCTGGTGAAGCTTGTCTCTCTTGACTGCCCTGTTGATCATCGCCTTGTTCAGGGATGCAAGCTTTTCTTCGGTATAAGGGGGAGCTGCGATAGCAAGCCGTTCGATGCCTGTCTCGATGGATTGATTTCTGAAGGACACGCCGACGAAGCCTTTGAAGCGCCGGGTAAGGGTTCCGATGTCCACGCCTTTCTTGACTTGATTCGGCTGCAGACAGACCAGGTGCCAGATGTTGGCAGCCTTTCTATCGTCCGTCGGATCAGTTCGGATAGCCCGGCCGCGCATCTGATTGGAGAGGACGTACGAGCCGACGTAGGTGGCAAGGACGAGGGTGTTGACTGCCGGGGCGTCCCATCCTTCTCCGAGCAGTGACTTCGTGCCGACGAGCGCGTTGATATACCCGTCCGTGAAAAGCCGGGTGACGAGTTGCACCAGCAGTTGCCGGGATTGGCCTGACGCATCGAGGTGCAGATAGTTGCCATCGTGTTCCAGAGGAGAGAGTCTCAACGACCCGGTATCGATTCCCATTTGCGCCGCGGTGGCCTCAATCTCGGTTCGAATGGATTCTGGGACGACCACAAGAGTGCCACACAGGATGCCGATATTGATGTCCGTAGAGTATTCGCGGCGAAGTCTCTCGAAGATTGGCACGACGCCTATCTTGGTCAGTTGTTTTTCATCTTCTCCGAATTTGGGCATCTCGGCCTTTCGTATGAAATCGGCCAGGACAACGAGACGGAGCCGGGAGCCCATGGATTCGTGTTCCAGCCGGACGATCTCGATGATGCTGTCCAGCTTGCCCAGGCTCGAGGGAAGAGTCTTCGCGACCTTCTCTGGTGAAAGAAGCCGGACCCTCTTCCTTTCGATGGCGCCCATCCGAGACAGCCGCCGCTGGAATTCCACCAGTTTGTCCTCAATCTTTTCGAAGCTCTCGCGGTCGCTGAACAGCACGCCGGTAAAGAGTATTTCGAGCCATTCGAGACTGAGGTCCGGGATCTTCTCCTCCTGAACACCCAGGACTTCGAGTGCCGCCTTTTGAAATTCCCAATCGAGATGATTCAGAAAAACCATCATGCTGGAAAAGTATGAAGGGGCATCCAGGATGTTCTGAATGTGGTCCTCCGGAAACTGCATCCAGGGGTGTTCGCTCAACGCGTCCGGAAGGTCGGGCTCGATGGTGGTGATGTCTTCAAAGAAAGATTCTGCTTCCCCGCGGAATTCGCGCATGGGTTCGAATTCAGCTTCGGTTGGGTGAGAGAAGAAAACATAGTCCTGGTGAGGGCAGAGATTTTTTTCCACGATGAGCTCGGGCACTGTGATTTCCGTGTCTACCGGTCCGCAGAATTCCTTGTACCGTTGCCATTCGTTGTAGGAGACGTCGTACGGTGGCGTCGCAGTGAGTGCGACCACGACTGCGTTGTCGAGCTTTTCCTTGACCGCGGTCAGGGTCTTCCACCATTCGTTCTTCAGGTGGTGCGCTTCATCAACAACAACGGTTTGAACATTCTGCTCTCTGAGGGCCTTGCAGACGTCTACTTGTCTGGAAGGAGACCCTTTTGATTTCGACTTCTTCTGCTGGGCGGTCGACTCCCGATAATCTTCGTCTTCCTCTTCATCAAGGCCGCCGCGGAGTGTCGATGCCACGGCCTCTTGATCCAGCAGATTGGAGTAAGCCGTATGCAGGCCCTGGTAGGTTGCCGCGGTCAGGAATCCGGGGTTGCGAATGTCAGTGGAGATCCAGTCCGGGCGTTCGCCGTCCTCGACGTAGAGCTCCACGAAACGCTCCACCCACTGATTGCGAATGGTGATGGTAGGCGCGAGGACCAGGGCTGGTTGATTAAGCCGGCAGACGACTGCCAGGCCGAGCACTGTCTTACCCGAGCCCGGCGGCGCGACCACGTGGAGCTTGTCATCCTCCAGGTGTTTCTCGAGCTCATCGAGCACACGTTGCTGGTAATGCCGCCACTGGTACTTGAATCGGATGCCGTCGGGAAAGGAGTCCATGCTTAAAAGGGCACGTCGTCATCTGTCCATTTGTTTCCTTCATCGTCCCAGTGATCTTCGTCCCACTCTTCATCGGGATAGTTAGCGTCGAACTCCTCCGCATCGGCGAGCATGGCGAAGAGAGAGTCCTCAATCAATTCCAGGGCGTCGAGCTGCTCTTCATCGTCTGCAGCCATTCGCGCCACATCCCGGGGAATGTGGCTGTGATGAATGAGGCTCTTGACAAAGACGAACTGGACCATCGGGTTGGCCAGGCCGGGCATACTGTTGAACGACGTCATGGCTGTCTTGGCCAAATTCTTTTCTTCATCATCGGCCGTCTGCGCGTATTCGTAGAGGGCGTTGTAGAGCTCGTTCGGGAGTTCCTCTGTCACGGCCTGCCGGTAGTGCTCGAACAGGATGTCACCGAGCTCGACGCGCTCGTCTTCGAGAGATTCATCGAGGAGGATGTCCGCAGCGTTGAGATCCTTCCTTGGGCGAATTTCTGTAATCAGCCACTGCTCCCATTCCTCCAGGCATGGGATGACTTCGTCCTCGGACAGCCAGAACTTCTTAAATTGGGGTTCGTTCAGAATATCGGAGGCGGCAATCAAGTCGTGCAGCATGTCGGAGCCGAGCAAGCCGTCGATCATTGCCTCGAAAAACTCATCGAAATTGTCGAGCTTGAACTGCCCGGTATCGGGATCGTAAAACTGTTCCATCGCCTCAATCATCGATTCCAGAAACTCATCATCGATGCCCTGAACGCGGAGCTCCTGGACCACGCGCATGTAGTGCTTCTTTGCCTCCTCGCTCCAGTGATCGGGCAGTTGCAGTTCTTCAGATTCGTCTGCCATCAGATCATCTTCTTTCTGCGCTGAACATAGTCATCCAGGACCAATCTTCCGAGCTCATCTGCGCTCGGGTAAAAGGCCCTGCCCTTGTTCAGCCGGGTCATCTGGTCCACAAAATTTTTCAGTCCGAAATAATACCAGTCATCGATCAGCATGAAGGTATTGATGATAATGCCCGCCGCGGTACACGCCTTTACCTCTTTGAGGGTCTGCTGGGCCGTGCGATCGGATGGGGGGTATATCAGGTTAAGAACGTTGTTTTCCCAATGTGCCGTCGGTTCGCCATCCGAAATCATGATGATCTGCTTATTTACCGCCGAATCTTTGCTGAGAAGACGCCTGGCGATGCTCAGCCCGGCCTGGATGTTGGTGAAATGCAGAGGCAGTCGGTTTTTGTATTCGCAAAAATCTTCCCGCTTGATGCGGAGATAAACCTGCGGGTCAAAGATACTCACGGGCTTGGGCATCAGGTAGGGAAGCTGCGTGAGCCTGAGCTGCTCTGCCGCGGAATAGAAGACGACGAAGTAGAGCCGGTCCTGCGGAAAGTAGCTCTGAATCAGGCTCTGCAGGGCCAGGGCGACCTTCTTGCACATCAGGTATTTTCCAAAGCGACCCATCGATCCGCTCAGGTCAATCATCAAAACAGAGGAACAGGATGCCTGCGCTTCGGCCTCGAATATCTGAAAGTCCTCTTCCTCAATATCAATGGGCAGTTTCGGGCCCCCACGTTTGAGCGCGCTCTGCAGTGTGCCGAACATGTCGATATTGGAAAGCGGATCACCGAATTCGTACGGCCGCGTCTCGTCGGTTCGTTCGTGGCTGCGCCCCTTCTCCTCGACTTGGTGTGAACCTTTGTTCTCGGACTTCAGCTTGTTGAATATCTCCAGCAGTGCACGCTCCTCCATCCTCTTGAGGCCCTTGCTGGAGATGACGGTCTTGCCTTGGGACTCGCTTAGAAATCCCTCGTCCTCGAGCTCGGACAGATCGATGTCGTAGTTCTCAAGGATGTCTTCAATATCCATGCCGGAGGACATGATGAAGTCCGCGAGCATATCGAATAACTCATTGCTCTTGTGGAGCTCGAATTCTTGCGTACCGTCCCATTCTGTGTAACGCCATTTCATAATTCGTAAACGGCTTTCCCGTGCATGACGTTCTTGTTGAGGCGTTTGTTAACGTGTAGACCTTCCAGAACAAACTCGACAGCCGAGGCGAGATGCTGCGGGCTCTTTGTCAGGCTAAGGTTGGACATCATCTCCTGCACTATCACGTCGAGATAGCGCTCTTTCTCGCAGAGGTACACGTAATCTCTGGCCTGCATTTCGTCGGAGACCTCGATGCCGATAGCGGCGATAACTTCGATTTCCGTCTCGAAGCGAGTGATATCAAGATACTGATTGAAGACCTCTTTCACTGCCCTGGCCATGATGATTCTAAGGACCTCATCTTCGGCCGCGCCTTCGACGTTAACCTCAAGCTCTATCTTTCCTCGCGAAGATGCAACCACGTGCCTCAGATCGCTGATACGTGCCACCGCGTGATCTTCGCCCAGCAAAAGGGCCCGGCGTTCCACGCTGCTCAAGAGGTTTTCCATGTTCGAGATCGACATCCGGACACTGACACCGGATGCCTGGTTTACATCGTCGCTGGTGCGGCCCTGGCGCGCGATCTCTTCGACAATCTCTTTCAGATAGAAAGGAATTTCGATGGTCGGGCCGGTCTGTCTCTCGAGCCAGGAGTTCTCTTCGACGATGCGGATGCCTTCGTCACGATCCCGGGGGTAATGGGTCAGGACGACCGAGCCGATGCGATCCTTGAGTGGGGTGACGATGCGGCCCCGATTGGTGTAATCCTCGGGATTGGCGGAGAAGACCATGAGGACATCCAAAGGCATGCGGATGTTGTAGCCGCGGATCTGAATATCACGCTCTTCCAGAATATTGAAGAGGCCGACCTGAATTTTGGGCGATAGGTCAGGAAGCTCATTAATGGCAAAGATGCCCCGATTGCAGCGAGGGATGAGGCCGAAGTGCATCGTTGATTCGTCCGCAAGATGACGACCCTCGGCGACTTTGATCAGGTCTGTCTCTCCAATGAGATCCGCGATGGTGACATCCGGTGTTGCGAGCTTCTCACCGTACCTGCGATCACGCGGAATCCATTCGATTGGCGTGTCGTCGCCGTGTTCCGCAACTTGGTCTCGGGCGAATCTGCTGCTGGGCTCGAAAGGATGGTCGTGGATCTCGCTGCCCTTGACAGCCGGCATCTCTTCATCGAGCAATTGAACCAGGTCACGGATCATTCGCGACTTTGCCTGCCCGCGCAGACCGAGGAACAGCAGGTCGTGCCGGGAGAGCAGTGCGTTTTCGATCTGCGGAATGACGGTGTCTTCGTACCCGATGATTCCGGGGAAAAGGTCTTCCTTGTTCTTGAGTCGTACGAGCAGGTTCTTTCGGACTTCGTCTTTTACCGGGAGCGACTTCCAGCCGCTGCTTTTAAGCTCCCCAATCGTTGAGGGTTTGGACATTGCATGCCTCGTGGCGTGTTCGGTTGTTTCAGGGGAGTGAGTATAGCAAAGCTCAGAGAAGAGTGTCCTCAATCCGTTCGATCAGCCTTGATTGATGTGATCCTGCCCCACCGCCCTCTGCCCTGAAACTATCTCTTCATCACCCGATCAAAGATGTCCAGTCCCCTTGCGTCGTCGCCGAGGTAGAGCAGGTAGATGCTGCGGACCTGGGCCGGCGTCAGTTGCGTCCAGCTCTTTCCGGTTACTTTGCCATCAATTTTCAGCATGACGAACGTGGCCGTTGCCGACTGGATGCTGCCGGCGATGCCTGTTGAAGCGGGTAATGCCATCTCTCCCTGCGTTCCGATGGCGACCACCGCGGCCTGATGAAGTTTGCCCAGATCCTTGTAGTCAAGAACCACGTCCAACGCTTCTTCTTTTTCATCACCCGTCAGGGTCAGACGGTGTTCACGCATGACAGTTTCCGCTTTCTTGAACTGATACTTCAAGGCCAGTTGCCGGGCCACGACATCGCCGTTTCGGCCGGACGTCCCCCCGCCACGAGGGTTGACGGTACCGATTGCTCGGCCGGTTAACCTGCCGAGCTCGGCGGCAATCAGTGGCTTGTAGGGAGACCTGTGGTGCTGGCTGGTCAACAAACGTCTCAGCCCTGCGATGGCGGCGCCTCTCTGCTGCTCGGCCAACGCCTTCAGTGACTGCAACTCTTCGAGGGCTTTGCGGTGGTTCAGAAAGTCTTGAAACCTCGGATGTTCTGCAAAGAAAAACTCGACATCATGGAGCGCGCGAGCCAAAGCCCCTTTGTCACTGGGATTTGCCAGAACATCGTTTACGTAATTGTAGAATTCCGTGTCTTTCTCCTCCATGGGAGCGTGAAGTTTCTCCCGTTCTTTTACCGCTCTCTTCAGCCATGGCCGGGCCTCCGGATTGTTTGACTGATAGGCGCCCTGAAACTTGTCCCATGCTTTAAGCGCACCAATCGGGTCTTCCTGGGCTTTTGCTGATTCGGCCTCCGCGTACGAGGAGTAGAAGTCACTGCCCACATCTCCGGCAGCCAGTCGCGCGCCCTCGACGCCAGGATGAAATCCTTTTCCGCCGGTCACCTTGTCGAAAGCAGAGAGCACCTGCATGGCGCGGTAGGGCGCATGCAGAATCGGATCGGGCCCGTTCCAGTTCAGGGGAGTGGCGAGCTGGTCTTCCGGTGGAAAGAATGCGGCATCAAAACCGGGGTGACCGAATACAAGCACGGATACGTATGCGGCCAGCAGCGCGCCGCCGATGTTGCCGAATATGAGGCCCATAAACCGATCAGCGGCACCCACCAGATAGATTTCGTGTTTGAGCCAGAGCTTATGTGCCGCAGCAATTCCACCACACGCGATAGCTGTGAACAACAGTCCATAGACAAAAAGCCGGGCCTGAAACGCGGGCAACTTCGCCGAGGTGGCCGCGATATCTGCCAGGGGCGGCCCCACCACAGCAACCATGAAAAAACCAAAGGCCATCACGACCGCAAACACTGCGGACGCAACTGCCCGGTAGTGCGCACCCGCAAAAGTGCCCACTAGTATGATGAGAACGATTCCTCCGTTGAGAACATTAAGACTGGTAATGGCTCAATCTCCTTTACGTATATTCATAAAACAAGCCGGTCTTACTTGGTCACCAGTGACAGGACCTGTTCCACCGAGGTTAATCCATGCGCTGCCTTGATGAGAGCATCTTCCCGCAGGTAATTAATCCCTGATTTTTTGGCGGCTTCCTGCAACTCTGTGAGTTTCGGCCGGCTTTGGATCAGTGTGCGGATGGTATCGTTGATTATAAGCAGCTCATGCACACCGACGCGGCCTTTGTAGCCCGAGCCGCCACACACTTCACAACCGACCGGTTTGAAGAAGTGGTTGACGTTAATGCCTTTCTTCTGCGCCAGTTGAATGAATTCGGGCTTTGGCGAGTAGGCCTCTTTGCAGTCGGAACAGAGCATCCGAACCAGGCGCTGCGCAAGTACCCCACTGAGCGCGCTGGAGACCATGAACGGCTCGAGCCCAAGATCGAGCAACCTGAAAACAGAGCTCACAGATTCATTTGCGTGCAGCGTGGTGAAAACCAGGTGACCGGTCATGGCGGCCTGCATGGCCACCTGCGCGGTCTCTGAATCGCGGACCTCGCCGACCATCAGCACGTCCGGGTCCTGCCGCAGACAGGATCTCAACACGCTGGCAAAAGTGACGCCGGCCTTGGTATTCACCGCGGTCTGCGTGACGTTGCTGAGCTGATACTCGATAGGGTCTTCTATCGTGATGATGTTCTTTGTGCTTGCATCGATTTCACTGAGTGCGGCATAAAGCGTGGTGGATTTGCCACTTCCAGTAGGCCCGCAGACGATGAGCATTCCGTGCGGCTGGAGGACAACGCTGCGGACGTTCTCGAGCAGTTTTTCGGTGAACCCCAAATCCTCCAGACGTTTGATTCCCGCGGACTTATCCAGAACACGGATGACCATCTTTTCACCAAAATTGCTGGGCGCGGTCGAGACGCGAAAATCCACCGGTTTGGCATTAATCAGTGCCTGGAATGAGCCATCCTGCGGCTTCCTGCGCTCCGAAATATCAAGATCGCTGACCACCTTGAGTGATGCAACCAGCGGGGCGGCCAAATCCATGTGAAACGACATGGCGGTGAACATCTCGCCATCCACTCGAAAACGCACCTGGATTTCCTGGCCCTTCGGCTCGAGGTGAATATCGGTCGCGCCTCTCACGACGGCATTTGCAATGATTTCGTGTGAAGTTGTCACCGCCTCACCAAGGCCCTGCTTCCTCTTCTGGCCATCCGGGTTCAGGAACACCACTGAAACCTCTTCGCCTTTCTTGCCTCCCTTTTCATTGTCCCCAGAGCCGACGGTTACATGTCCGCTGGCTTCGCCGCTCTTGTTGCTCTTTAACAGTACCGGAAGCGCCCCAAGCCCGAACGTAAAAAAATTGATGGTGTTGGCCATCTTGAGCTTCTTGGAATCGCCAGAGTACCGATGCTGGGCAGTTGAAATCAGGGTGAACCAGCCGGAGCACAACGCAAAGGCGATCAGGATGAAAATCACCTGGCGAATGCGAGTGGAGGTAAAACCTTTCGCCTGGGTGGTCACCACCTGGTTGTTACTGCCCTGGGCGGCCCGCTCATCGATTTCATCGAGTGGCACTGTTGGCTCGTCAACTGATCCCGCTGTCGCCTCTTCATCGGGCGATTCTGTGGGCGCATCATCGAGAGATTCCGTCGGTGCATCTTCAGCGGTGGCGGCAGTCAGAAAAAAAACAGCCAGCAGGATGCACATGCCAGCCCACGAAGAAATCTGACCCCAATGTCCATGATTGATTGATTCACTTTTCATGATTGCCTCTCTAATTTCGCCATCTGCACGATAGGGACACACGGAATCCACACTTTGGTTTGGGATTTCTAAGGGACATCCATTCTCCGTGCAAGCGGTGGAAAGCCCGCCGCGCTCGTAGCCACAGGCTGCCTCAGAAGATGAATCCTCTCCCATTGTTCATTAGTGAATGATGCCTCGGCCCTCGTCGAGAACGATTCCCTGCAGGTTCATCTCCAGAAGATCCGGATTAGGCGCTACGCCGACCGCCACGGCCTTATCTATGAAACCCTCTTTCACCAGCCGAACCAGATGGGTCGTGAAATCAATCATGCCCTCCTTCTGTCCGCTTCGGATGGCCTGGGCGATCTTTTCCTGTTCCCCGGTGCGAATGAGCTTCTTGATGATGGGATTTACGATCATCAACTCCAGCGCGGGAACGCGGTCGACATCCTGGCGTATGGAAGGAAGCAGCTTCTGACAGATGATCGAGCGCATGTTGAATTCGAGACCCATGCGGATCTGGTCCTGCCGGTCACCGGGGAACAGATCAAGGATGCGGGAAATCGTCTGCGGCACAGTTGACGCATGCAAAGTGCCAAACACGAGATGGCCGGTCTCCGCGGCAGTCAGCCCGGTTTGTACGGTCACATCATCGCGCATCTCGCCCAGCATGATGACGTCAGGGTCCTGCCGGACCACATGCTTCAACGCTGCCGGGAACGTCTCCACATCCAGCCCGATCTCCCGTTGGTTAATGAAGGCTTTCTTGTCCTCGAACATGTACTCGATTGGATCTTCGATGGTCACAATATGGCACCGTCGATGGCTGTTGATGTAATCGACCATCGCAGCAAGAGTGGTCGACTTTCCGCTGCCGGTGATGCCGGCCACCAGAATGAGGCCATCCTCGAGTTGGGCGAGCTTTCTGAACGTATCGCCGGGCAGGTGCAATTCTTCGAAGGTGGGAACCAGCGTATTCACAAGACGGGCAACAAGGCTGATATCGCCGCGTTGGCGAAACGCGTTGATGCGGACGCGGGCAAGCTTGCCGCTGTTGTTTTCGAAAGCGTGGGCCAAATCCAGGTTGCCGGTCTTGGTCAGATCGTCCCCTTGGTCAGGGCTGAGGATCTCACTGATGAGCTCCCATACCTGCTGTGCGGACAAGGGCGGCAAATCGAGCTTGCGCAGCGATCCCGCCACCCGAAGCACTGGCGGAGAATTTGATTTCAGATGGAGATCGGACGACTTGTACTTCTCCATCAGTCGGAACAGCTTGTAAATCTCAGGTTCGTTGGCTGGCATGGGAGATCAGGAATCTGGGATCAGGAGGATTCTGGATTCAAGAGGATTCTGGATTCGAGAGGGTTTTAGAATCTGGTTTCAAGATTCAAGGCTCGTGGGCAATTCCTTGGAGTGCGCCGACCTGTCGGCGCTTTCAATTGATGAAATCCGTCGGAGATCCCAGGCATTCGAAAGTGAAAGCGGTGACGAGTCCCCGCACTCCAAAATAATCAGCCGGCGATTCGACGCCGCCTTGAATCCTGAATCTTGAATCCCCTATATCCTGACAGCAATCCCTCTCTGTTCCAGGTGTTGCTTTACCTCACCGATTGAGATCTCACGAAAGTGAAAGATGGACGCGGCCAGTGCAGCGTCCGCCTCGCCGTCTGCGAGGACGTCTGAGATGTGCTCAAGCGAACCGGCGCCGCCCGAGGCGATGATTGGGATCTCCAGTCGGCGTGACATCTCGCGGGTGAGTTCGATGTCGTAACCGGCCTTAGTCCCATCGCAATCCATGCTGGTCAGGAGGATCTCACCGGCGCCTTGTTCCTGCACTTTGTCTCCCCATTCGAGGGCATCGATGCCGGTCGGTTTGCGTCCACCGTGGGTGTAGATCTCCCATTTCTGGTTTCCGTTCTCGCCTACTCTTTTCGCATCGATGGCGACGACGATGCACTGCCGTCCAAAGCGCCGCGCGGCTCGTCCGACAAAATCAATGTCGTACACCGCAGCAGTGTTGATGGAGACCTTGTCCGCGCCGGCCTTGAGGAGCTCTCGGATGTCATCGTTGTTTCGTAATCCGCCACCCACGGTGAGCGGCATGAAGACCTGCTCCGCCGTCCGGCTGACGACATCCAGAATGATGTTTCGCTCCTCGTGTGAAGCGGTGATGTCGAGGAAGGTCAGTTCGTCAGCGCCTTCGTCGCAATAGATTTTGGCCACTTCAACGGGATCGCCCGCATCGCGCAGATTGACGAAATTCGTTCCTTTGACCACGCGCCCGTCTTTGACATCCAGACAGGGAATGATTCTCTTCGCTAACATCTAGGCTCCGTTCGTTCAGTTGATTTCTGTTGCGCCTGTTGACATTCTGCGCCGAGATTCTATGACGCGTTCGCGGGCACGCTATTGCTACCTACATTGTCTCGGAGGCCATCATGTCCCTTACTGCCGAACCCATTCTCGATATCCGTGCCACACTCGGTGAAGGCGCCCTCTGGAGCGTGAATGCCCAGGTCTTGTACTGGGTCGACATCATGGAGAAACGAGTCCACATCTACGATCCTCAGACCGGCGATAATGCAACGCTCGATGCCGGACAAGATGTCGGCACGGTTGTCGAACGAGCATCCGGCGGGCTCATGATCGCGATCCGTGACGGCTTCGCGAGCCTCTGCATTGAAACCGGCGAAGTGAAAATGCTGCGCGAAGAAATCGTGGAAGGCGTCCGAATGAATGACGGCAAATGCGATCCGGCCGGACGTTTCTGGGCAGGCTCGATGGCCTACACCGGCGACAAGGGCGCAGGAAAACTCTACAGGCTCGACCCCGATCTCTCCCTCCACACCGTGCTGGATTCCGTAACTATTTCGAACGGCCTGGTCTGGACTTCGAACAACTCCACTTTCTACTACATTGACACGCCCACCGGTCGCGTGGATGCCTACGATTACGATCACGGAGCCGGCAACATCTCGAATTGCCGCACAGCCGTCGAGATTCCGGATGGCCAGGGCGGCCCGGACGGCATGACCATCGATTCTGAAGACATGGTCTGGGTCGCCCACTGGGGCGGAGGCTGCGTCACCCGCTGGAATCCCCAAACGGGCGAACTGCTCGAAACGGTAGAAGTGCCAGGCGCCAGGCAGATAACCTCCTGCGCATTGGGCGGTGCGAATCTGGATGATCTCTACATCACCAGTGCCAGCATCGGCCTCGACGATGAAGGCCTGGCGGAGCAGCCGAATGCAGGAAAACTGTTTCGGGTGAAAGTGAAAGCCAAGGGAGTCCCAGCTCGTGGATTTGCCGGGTAAAACGCAGTGGTTGCTGCTAAGGCCGATTCGCGGCCGATATCGAACCGGCAGCCGCCCAATTCCAGAGTCTTGCAGAGACCTCCGGTGGAAGAACCGCGCTCAATGACGGTGATCTCGAATCCGTGCGTCTGGGCTTCGTATGCTGCCATCAGGCCGCTGGGCCCGGCACCGATGATGAGCAGATTCCCTGGCGTGGCCATGATTCATTTGAGCTTGGGATACCGCCGCTCGACGCCCCTCGATCCAGAGATCGTTTCTTCAACCACGGCAAGGATGGACTCCACCTCCGCCATCCTCCCCTTGCCGGTGTAGCCGCAGGCAAGATAGCCTTCTTCAGGCTCGATCTGAATGAAACCGGCATCTTCGAGGTTCCTGATATTCCGCTGCACCAGTGGGTTCTGATACATCCGGACATTCATCGCCGGCGCGAAAATGATCGGCATGTCATAAGCCGCCAGCGCGGTGGTTGACAAAATTTCGTCGCCGATGCCAGCAGAGAGTTTTCCAATCACATTGGCCGTGGCCGGCGCGATCAGCATCAGATCCGCGCGGTCCACCAGATCGATGTGATATGGCTTGTCGCTTCCGCCTTCAGGGAACAGATCGGTAAGAACCGGATTCATGGAAAGCGAATGAAAAGTCATCGGTCCGACAAGTTCTTTGGCAGACCTGGTCATAACCACATGAACATCCGCCCCCGCCTGCTTCAGCTTGGAGACAAGGTCTGCAGCCTTATACGCCGCAATACTGCCGCTTACCCCGACGATGATGGAGACGTCTTTGAAGGTGTCGGTTGAATCGTTGCTCATGACTTGAGGATAACTTCTATCTGCGACACCGCCTTCTCCAACTGTTCGTTCACCACGCGATGATCGAATTCGTCCTGTCGAGAAATCTCCGCCTTCGCCCGTTTCAGGCGGCCCTTGATGACTGCTTCGTCGTCGGTCCTTCTGCCACGCAGCCTTGCCTCCAGCACTTCAAAGCTCGGAGGCAGGATAAAAATCGAAATGGCCTCGGGATACTCGGCCTTTATCTGTTCCGCACCCTGGACATCGATATCCAGTATGCACACCGTGCCATCCGAAAGGGCCTCGTCCAGGGGCCGTCTCATCGTGCCGTAATAATTGCCGTGCACATGGGCATATTCTGCAAAGCCGTTTTTACCAATGAGTGTTTCGAACTCTTCGGTCCCCAGAAAACTGTAATCCACTCCGTCACGCTCGCCTTCCCTCGGGGGACGGGTCGTGCACGACACCGATAATTTGCGGCCCGATTTCTTGAGCAACTCGTGAACGATGGAACTCTTGCCCACCCCGGATGGTCCCGCGACGATCAAGAGTTTACCTGCACTTCCCTTTTCAGAATCTTTGCTCACTTCATCATCACTGGAGGCCGAAGGAAGGTTCAATACTCCTCATGAGCTAAATCTTCTACCGCATTGACTAAATCTTCAATCGCGTGACTCCAACGCATGGCGGTCTTTCTGATTTCCCTTGATGACTGCAAGCGTCAAGCGTTAAGATGTCTCTGATGTTCGATACGTTGGAAATGTCTGTCTGAAAAACGGAGGTGCAAAATGGAATCTGAGCCCCGATACGGTTTTATCGATAGGGAAGGTAATCTGATCATCGAACCGCAGTTCGTCGAAGTCGGTTATTTTTCCGAAGGGCTGGCATCCATGAGGGACGGGGATCTCGTGGGCTTTATCAATCAGGATGGCGAGGTAGTGATCGAGCCTCAGTTCGCCAACGCGTCCGACTTCAAGGAAGGGCTGGCCTGCGCACTCATCGAAGACGCTATTGGCTACATCGACCAGGAAGGCAAGGTCGTCATTGAGCCGCAATTTGAGGAGGCGGAGGATTTCTCAGAAGGCATGGCCGTGGTCGGCAAGGATGAACAGTACGGTTATATCGACACTGGCGGCGAAATCATCATTCCATACCAATACAATGACTCAGAGGATTTCAGCGATGGGCTCGCAGCAGTCGAAGTGGATGCACGTTTCGGGTACGTGGATAAGAGCGGCGAGTTGGTCATTGCCGCCAGATTCGCCCTTGCTGAACAATTCTCAGACGGTGTGGCCCCCGCGACGATTGATGAATGCTGGGGGTGGATCGATAAGACCGGAGACTTTGTCATCGATGCCGAATACGATGGCGTCGGTCGATTTGTTGAGGGGATCGCGCCGGTTCAAAAAGAAGGCAGGTGGGGCTTCATCGATCGTGAAGGCAATTCTTCAATTGACCCGAAATTCAATGAGGCCGGTGAATTCTCAGACGGCCTGGCCATCGTCGACGTGGACGGCAAATGGGGCTTCATCAATCCGGACGGCACATTCGCAGTCGATCCTCAATTCGACGTAGCAACAGATTTCTTCGAGGGCCTCGCCCGCGTCGAGGTAGAAAACACCTGGGGCTTCATCGACAAGACAGGCAAGATCGTGATCGAGCCGCGTTTTGCTGACGCGGGTGATTTCAGCCAGGGAAGGGCGTTTGTGGCTCTATGAGTGGTTGTGAGCAGAAGTGATGGAACGATTAATAGCCCTGAGCCAGGCAACCTTTTGTTCGCAGCATTGCACCATCACTCCATCCCCACAGTCGCCACCTACTTCGCGAAGCAGTAAAGCGTCTCCTGCCTGCTGCCATTCGCTCGACTGACAGCTCTCACGAACACCTGATTCCCGCAGAAAGCCGGGGTCGCCATTGCTTCATCGCCAAGCTGAAATTTCGTGACAAGTTCAAACTTCTGCGGACCGGGCCGAAACACGAAAGTAGTGCCGCGCTCATTCGAAACATAAATGTTGCCGCCAGTCAGAGTCGGCGATGAGCTCACCTTGCCTCCGAGGCGGCCCTTCCATTTTTCAGTGCCCGTTTTCGCGTCCCAGCAGAAGGCGATGCCCCGATCTGTGACCGTGTACAGATGGCCATTGTGAACGAGCATGGATTGCTCGTATGCCTTCTGAGTGTTTTGCCATACCACCTTGCCCGATCCGTCAGCCTTGATACCCACGGTCGCCCTCTGCGGATAGCCGCCACTGGCGAAGACCATGTCGTCCGACCAGACCATGGTGCCGCAGGTGGCGTTGGCGACCCCGCGCATCGACCAGAGCTGCTTCCCCGTATTCGGATCATAGCTGATGACCTGATAGCAGCCGCTCAGCAGCAATTGATCTTTTCCTGCAACACGTCCCACGATGGGCGAGGAATAACTGACCGTTCCCGGCCGGGCCGTCTGCCACACCTGCTTGCCGGTTTTCTGGTCCAGCGCTGCCAGGTAGCCATTGTTTTCATAATCAGAAACGACGATGACCGTCGACTTGTAGAGCACGGGAGAAGGTGCATATCCAAACTGGTACTGCTTCGGCTGAAACGGCCCGGCAACTTCCTGCCATGCCTTTTCACCATCGAGGGTCAATGCCGTGACCTGGACGTTGCCGTGGTTGTTGAAAACAGCAAACACATGCGTGCCATTCGATGCCACTGTCGGTGTAGCATGCGTGTTTTTGGTGTGAATCCTCGGGTTGAATCCGCCCTTGTTGACGTCGGTCTTCCACAACTGCTTGCCAGTCTTTCGATCGTAACAGACAACCGATTGCACCTGCAGCTTTTCATCCGCTGTTGAGAGAATGACACGTTGGCCCACCACGATCGGCGACGAACTACCGCGTCCCGGCACGTGTGTTTTCCACACAGCAGCGGAGGGATTCCACGTGGTTGGCAGCGATTGGCCGGACGCTGCGACGCCGTTCGAGTGCGGGCCGCGCCACCAGGGCCAGTCTTTTGTCTGGGCAGTTACAGATTGAAGGAGGAAAACGAGAAAAACGGGAATGCAGTTATTCGTAATGGTTCTTCGATTCATCTTTTCGTTATCGAGGTGAAAGCCAAAATCTCTTTCATTGCGAAAGGAACGTTTAGTTGTGTGTGGTAGCGGACCGAGGACAGCGCATGCAACTGTTTCCGTCACCGTCAATGCTCTTCATCATCATCGTGTTTCGCCAGAAGCGGGACGAGGCACAGGCCGGTTACCAATCCGATCATCAGGATCATCCAGAATGCCCACGAGCCCGAATCTTCCAGTCCGTGCGTCAGGTTCATACCCAGAACGCTCGCCAGCGCAGTGATA
>Ga0187827_10001061_pt1 | contig 41385 bp, 43 predicted proteins | sample ETNtaG_39_FD_167969 | JGI IMG/M metagenome (GOLD analysis project Ga0187827, IMG submission 167969) | Marine microbial and viral communities from oxygen minimum zone, Eastern Pacific Ocean - ETNP2014_SV_150_PacBio MetaG (Illumina Assembly) | ecosystem: Environmental > Aquatic > Marine > Hypoxic...
TTATTTTGAATTTCTATCTTTAAGAGTTGCCGATTTATAATATTCTTAGAAAGAGTAGAGAGTACAAAATCATTATGATTTTGCCATTGTTTTAATGCAGAAATAATATCATGGTCATCCAATTTTGCAAATTGGTGTAAAATATCAGGGTTATTCTCAAAGTCCTTTTTTGTGCATTTTTTTTCTAAAAAGAAAAATAGGGCAGGAGTTGTAAAAACTTCTTTATCGTCACTTATTAGTTCTTTTGCTCTTTTCAGTATTTTAATAAGGGTGTTTTCTGCAGAAAGGACGGTTTTATGCAAGTAAACCTGCCAATACATCAATCTTCTAGCTATTAGAAACTTTTCGATAGAATAGATGCCTTTTTCTTCAATTACTAAATGATCATCTACTACATTTAGCATATTTATAATTCGCTCGGTTCCAATTACGCCTTCTTGTACTCCAGAATAAAAACTATCTCGTTTTAAATAATCTAATCTATCCATATCTAATTGGCTTGACACCAATTGATGCAAAAATCTTTTTTTGTACTCATCCTTAAAAATCTGAATGGCTAAAGTTAATTCTCCTTTAAATTGCTTATTAAGATCTTGCATAAAAAGCAGAGAAAGCGTTTCATGAGTGATATTTCCGACAATACTTTTTTCCAATGCATGTGAAAAAGGACCATGCCCAATATCGTGCAACAAAATAGCAATGCAAACGGCCTGAGCCTCTTTGCCTGTTATAGAATGTCCTTTTTTTCTGATTTGGTCAATGGCTTTATTCATTAAAAAAATACAACCAATTGCGTGATGGAAACGAGTATGATAAGCTCCAGGATAAACCAAATAGGAAAGTCCTAATTGCGATATTCTTCTTAATCTTTGAAAAAAGGGATGTTCAATAAGCTCAAGAATAATACCTTTTTCTAAATGTACGAATCCGTAAATTGGGTCGTTTATAATTTTATCTTTTTTTCTTGAAAGCATATAGGCAAATAACGGATTTTTTTTAATTTTTGTAAAATATAAAGTAATAAAATATGATTAGAATACTTTGGGCAGATGATGAGATAGATATATTGAAACCTCATATTATATTCCTGGAACAAAAGGGATACATGGTTGTAACGGCTAAAAGTGGGAATGAGGCATTAGATAGGTTTAATGAAAGCATTTTCGATTTGGTATTTTTAGATGAAAATATGCCAGGATTCACCGGATTAGAAACGCTTGTAAAAATGAAAACAATTAGACCAAATGTTCCGATTATCATGATTACAAAGAGTGAAGAAGAAAGTATAATGGAGGAGGCAATCGGTTCTAAAATTTCTGATTATCTGATAAAGCCAGTAAATCCAAATCAGATTTTACTTTCCATAAAAAAGAATATTGATAGTAAAAGATTGGTAGGAGAGAGAACTACCATGAATTACCAACAAGAATTCCGAAATATAGGTATGAGTTTATCAGAGCAATTGGATAAGCAGCAGTGGGTTGACATCTTTAAAAAACTTACTTTCTGGGAATTGGAAATAGAAAAATTGGGAGAAGAAAGTGTAGAGGAAATTTTATCTATGCAAAAACAAGAAGCAAATACTCAGTTTTTTCGCTTTATAAAAAATAATTATAAAAGTTGGATAAATGGAGAACAGGCTCCTTTGATGTCGCATAATTTAATGCGAAAAAATGTAACTCCTCTTTTAGAAGATAACAAACCTTTGTATTTTATCTTGATTGATAATTTGAGGTACGACCAATGGAAGATTATTGAACCGATGGTTTTAAGTGATTTTAGAGTGAAAAAAGAAGAAATTTATTATAGTATCTTGCCCACTGCTACACAATATTCCAGAAATGCAATTTTCTCTGGCATGTTGCCTTCCGAAATGGAGAAAAGATTTCCAGGGAAATGGAAAAATGATGAGGATGAAGGTGGAAAAAATATGTTTGAAGAGGACTTCTTAAAAGACCAATTACAAAGATTGGGGAAAGGAGATGCTAAAATTAGCTATTCGAAAATTACAAATATCGATTATGGAAAAAAAGTGGTTGGGTATGTTGGAAATATGAAACACAATAACTTGAATGTAATTGTGTATAATTTTGTGGATATGCTCTCTCATGCTAGAACAGACATGAAAGTAATCAAGGAATTAGCAGAAGATGATTCGGCTTATCGTTCGCTTACTGCTTCTTGGTTTGAGCACTCACCCCTCAGAGATATAATGAAGCAAATAGCAAGACAAGGAGCTAAAATGATAATTACTACAGACCATGGGACTATAAATGTGAAACAGCCATCAAAAGTAATTGGTGATAGAAATGTGAATTCTAACTTGCGATACAAACAAGGTAAAAGCTTAAATTATATTGAATCGGATGTTTTGGTGATAGATAAGCCCTCAGAATATCATTTACCTCAACAAAATGTGAGTACAAAATATATTTTCGCCAAAGAGGATATGTATTTTGTTTATCAGAACAACTATAATAAGTTTGCGCAATATTTTAAGGATACTTTTCAGCATGGAGGAATTTCATTGGAAGAAATCTTAATTCCAATTATTACATTGGAAGCTAAGTAAAAATGAATAAAATATTTTACGCAAACAAAGTGCAAGAATTATATGAAATTGCAAAAGCAATTGTAGAAGTTTTTGGAAATGAAAAAAAAATTGTATTTTTCGGAGATATGGGAGTGGGGAAAACTACTCTGATAAAGTCCATTTGTAAGGTCTTAAATGTGCAAGATGTTGTGACAAGTCCGACTTTTTCTGTAGTAAATGAGTATCAAGATAAGGATGGAAATTCTTTATATCATTTCGATTTTTACAGAATAAAGAATCAAGAAGAGTTATTTGATTTAGGACTGGAAGAATATATTTATTCTGACAATTATTGTTTTATTGAATGGCCTGAAAAAGCAGATAAACTATTAAGTGATAATTTTGTAAAAGTTCAAATGACAAAAAATAAAGAATGTAGAATTATTAAAGTAATTACATCATGAAAAAAAGTAAAAAAACAGCAACATTCACTAGCCTTCTACCACAAGAAGAAATGTTGGAAGTAAAGAAGCATTTCAAATCTCTTTATATTGGAATTCCAAAAGAGATTTCCTATCAAGAAAATAGGGTTAGTTTATCTCCAGATGCTGTTGCTTTACTAGTAAGTAATGGGCATAAAATTGTGATAGAAAAAGGGGCAGGTGTGAATGCCAATTTTTCAGATGAAGATTATTCTCATTCTGGAGCAACTATTGTTTATAATATTAAGGATGTTTATAAGGCGACTGTTATATTAAAAATAGAACCGCCAACAACTTCTGAAATTAAGATGATGCAAAAAGGTCAAACCCTCATTTCCGCTTTACAACTTACTACTATTGATGAAAAATATATTAATCTGCTTTTAAAAAGTGAGATTACCGCTTTGGCTTACGAATACATAAAAGATGAAAATGGAATCCTTTCTCTTATTAGAAGTATTAGCGAAATTGCCGGAAATACATCAATACTTATTGCAGCCGAATATTTGAGCAATGTTAATTCTGGTAAAGGATTGATGCTTGGAGGAGTGACTGGCATTTCTCCAACAGAAGTAGTGGTGCTTGGAGCTGGAACAGTTGGCGAATTTGCAACAAGAACAGCATTGGGTTTAGGTGCTTCCGTTCGTGTTTTTGATAGTTCAATTACAAAATTAAGAAGGGTACAAGAAATCATAAGCCGGAGAGTAAGCACATCCATTTTGCAACCAAAAGCATTGCAAAAAGCCCTTATGCGATCAGATGTTGTAATTGGTGCACTCAGAGCTGATGATGGAAGAACGCCTTGTGTGGTAAGTGAAGAGATGGTAAAAAAGATGAAATCTGGAGCTGTAATTGTAGATGTAAGTATAGATCAAGGTGGTTGTTTTGAGTCTTCAGAAGTTACCAATCATAAAAAGCCAACATACCGAAAATTTGATGTGGTGCATTATTGTGTCCCGAATATTTCTTCAAGAGTTTCCAGAACAGCTAGTTTTGCTATTAGTAATATTTTAGCTCCTACTTTACTGCAAATGGGCATGGCAGGAGGTGTTGACGATTTTCTAAAGCAAAATGCGGGATTACGTTCTGGTGTTTACGCACACAAAGGCATGCTAACTAGTGCCGTGCTTGGAAGCATGTTTGACATGCCCTATAAAAACCTAAATTTAATCATGTAAATACAGATGGTAAGAAGATTTTTATTTTTTGGAATTGGGGTCTTAATCAGTGTAATTTTTCTTTCAATGGGTCCTGAAAACAGATTGAAAAAAACTTTTTATGACTATATTGATTATTTCGATATGGATAAAAGAGTGATTTACCATTTACATAATGACAGTACTACTTTCTCTACAAAAGCGGAATGTCAATTAGTGTATTATAGTTTGTCAAAAGAAGATTTACTTGAGGTGTTAGAAGGTGGAGAAGTAAATTTTGATTTAAGTGAAAAAGATAGCGAACCATGTAAATATTATGTTGTGGAGAATAAAATAAACGGAATGGATTTCTTGGTTACTTTCGAATTTTGCAATAAAGAAGATGCGGTTAAGGTAATCGGATTCTCTTCTAGTATGGAAGATGAGGTTTGTAACTTTTAATCTTTCCTTCTTCTTTTCTTTTCTTTCAAAATATTAGAAAGTTCTCTGCTCATTTGACCTGCAATTGAAGTGTTTTCTTCAGCTCTCCTTATTAAATAAGGCATTACATCTTTCACTGGTCCGTAAGGAACATATTTAGCAATATTATACCCTTTCTTAGCTAAATTATAAGAAACATGATCACTCATGCCAAGTAGTTGCGAAAAGATAATTCGCTCATCATTTTTATCAATATTATATTTGTCAAAAAGATCAATTAAGTATTCAGAGCTTTTTTCATTATGTGTTCCACTACAGAAGGAGATTCTATCCAAATGTTCTACGCAAAATTTTTGGGCTAAATTGTAATCTTTATCGGTATCTTCTTTTTGTGTGTACACTGGACAGTTGTAATCTAGTTTCTGTGCCCTTTCTATTTCTTGCTCATGATAGGCACCTCTCACTAATTTTAGACCAATGTAGTAGTTGTTATTCTGCGCATCTGCATATATTTCTTTTAAGTAAACCAATCGGTCATTTCTATACATTTGTAATGTATTAAAAATAAAGGCTTTTTCTTTATTGAACTTTCGCATCATTTTTAAAACTATTTCATCAATTGCTTTCTGGATCCAACTCTCTTCTGCATCAATAAATAGAGGTACTTTGTTGTTATAAGTTGCTTCACAAATTTCTTTTATTCTATCTTCTAAATCTTCTTTTACCTTCTTCTCAGCGACATTTAATTCTGATTTGGCACTTATTTTTTCTAAAAGTTGAAAAGGAGCAACAGCAGTTGGTTTAAATACGGCAAAAGGAATGCTTTTCTCGGCTTTAGCTTTAGTTATTGTTGCAATGATTTCATTTTTTGCTCCATTTAAATCCTCTTCTGCTTCCATCCCTTCTGCTGAAAAATCTAAGATAGTCCCTATTTTAGATTGCCATAATTTTTCAATAGTTTCTTGACTGTTTTTAATGGTAGTGCCACCACAAAATTGTTTGTAGACAGTTGCTTTTATTAACCCCTTTATCGGTAGACCAATTCCAATAGAAACTTTCATAAAGAAAGTTAGAATCTTGGTAACAAATGGGTTGCTAATTATTTTAAACAAAAAGTATGCTCTTTTTAAATCTCTATCTGATTTGTCAGCATAAGCGACTTTCATATCATCAAATAAACTCATCTGAAATTATTTTTTACAAACCTAAAATATTTGTTTGTAAATTAATGATTAATGTAGCAATTTTCTACATAGCATTAAGCCATCTCTAATAGGAAGAAGTATATTTTCTACTCTGTTATCTTCATGTATTCTTTGATTAAAAGTTCTTAGAGCTTGCGTTTCTTTACCTTCTTCATTAGAATCTAAGATTTTGCCGCTCCAGAGTACATTATCTGCAATAATATAACCGCCAAGAGTTAATTTTTCCATCACCAAATTATAATAATTGTAATAATTTTCTTTGTCAGCATCAATAAAAACAAGTTGAAACTCAGTATCTATTCTTGGTATTATCTCTAAAGCATCCCCATTGTGTTGTATAATATTTTGATTATACTCTGATTGTTTAAAATATTTTCTTGCGAATTTGCAAACCTCTTCATTCGAATCAATGGTGTGGAGTCTTCCATTTTTTGTAATTCCCTCCGCCATGCAAAGTGCAGAATAACCAGTATAAGTGCCAATTTCTAATATATTATTTGGTGCAATCATTTTGCTAAACATACTTAGGACTCTCCCTTGTAAATGTCCAGAAAGCATTCGTGGAGTCATTACTTTTGCCCAAGTTTCTCGGTTTAATTTTGCCAGCAAATCAGATTCGTTTTGCGTATAACTTAAAGCATAATCTGCTATTTCTTTTGGTAAGAAATCCATATTTTTTGGTATAAAAAAAGCCACATAATTGTGGCTTTTAATATTTTAAAATGTTCTTTTATTCATCTGAACTTTCATCAGTTTCCTCTGTTGGTTCTTCCTCTTTAGCACAACATGGTTTAGTGCAATCATCTCCACATTTCTTAGCTTTTGAACAACTACTTTTCTTACTGAAGTTGAAGCCAGAATTGCCACCACTAGAATAGTTTTTAGACGCTTTATTGTATTTTCCTGATTTTCCAGAACATCTTTTTCTTTTACCTTTACAACATTTGCCTTTTGACTTATTAACGCACGACTCACTACATATTTTTCCAGTTTTTGTGCATATTAGTTTGCCATCTGCATTTTTTGTCCACGGACATTCTTTTTTTACTTCTTCTGTTTTTGTCTCTGTTGTAGCTTCTGTTTGTGCTACTACATTCCCTAACCCTATAAAAAGGAAAGCAAGCATTACAATGGTTAATTTTTTCATTTTATTTAGTTTTTTGATTAATGATGGACAAATATAGTAAAATAGTTGAAAGTTTAAGAAAATTAGGAAATGAAGCTAAATATTCGAATATCGAAGACTAATAAACAGCAATAACCGTTATACCGCTTTTTACTTTTTGGTTTAGCTTAGTTGTTACTTTTGTGCCAATAGGTAAAAGAACATCCACTCTTGATCCAAACTTAATAAAACCAAATTCATCAGAAGTTGTTGCCGAATCACCAACATTAGGATAACTTATAATTCTTCTAGCAAAAGCCCCAGCAATCTGCCTTAAAAGGACAGATATTTTATTATTTTCTACAACTATAGTATTTCTTTCATTATCAGTTGATGCTTTAGGATGCCAAGCCACTAAAAATTTTCCACGATGGTATTTAGTATATGTCACTTTTCCGCTAATTGGGTATATGTTGTTATGCACATTTAAGGGCGACATAAAAATAGATATTTGCAAGCGCTTATCTTTATAATATTCGTTTTCCTCTGCCTGTTCTATCACCACTACTCGTCCATCACAAGGGGCGTACACGCATCCTTCTTTCCTTTGAAAATCTCTTTTTGGAACCCTGAAAAAATACACGGACATTACAAATAAAAATACAGCAAGAGGTAGGGTAAAAAACCAAAATATTAATTCGGAATTCCAATAAGTAATATAATTTACCAATGTAAAAATCAGGATTTCGTTTCTAAGGATTTTTATTCCTTCTTTGTGTAGTTTCATTTTATAATAAGTTTGCCAATAGGTAAATAACCGGTATTGTTATGGTAAAGGCGTCCATTCTATCGAGCATACCACCATGCCCTGGAATAAAATTTCCTGAGTCCTTTGCGTCTGCTTTTCTTTTGTAATAGGATTCTAAAAAGTCGCCCAATGTTGCAGTAAAAGGTAGTAGTATACTAATGATTAAAGGATCCCTAAAGGAATTGAATCCAAAGTATTGGTAGCTAAGGAAAGCGGCAAGTATTGTGAAAATAGCACCTCCCGCAAAGCCTTCCCACGATTTTTTAGGGGAAACAGAAGGCATTATTTTATGTTTGCCACAATGCACCCCTACCAAATAAGCAAAGGTATCGAACGTCCAAGTAATGATGAACATGAACAAAATAAGTTCTCTGTCAATTTGATGCACCAAAGTAAGGGATACTAAAACATATAGAAAAGCAATAATTTTTGTTTTTTCTTTTCTGAGTTTTCTTATTTCGTATAGACATACTACAAGAATTACTGAGAATAAAATATGAAAGCTTAATTCAGAATAAGAAGTTCCAAACCACAAAGTCGCAGCATAGATTGCTCCAGAAATAGCTCTTTTCAGCATTAGTTATCTTGTTTTTGAATCAGATTTTTTGCTTTCAAAACATCTTTAGAATCCACAAAAAGTTCAATTTCACCAAATGCTAGATAAGAGGAGTCTTTTTTATTTATCGAGACGGAGATAATATTATTTTCTTTAAGCAATCCTTTTAGTAATTCAATCTTATATGCTTGTTTGGAAGAAGCAATTTTTATCCAATTGTCAGGCACTATTATCTGCTTCTTGGCTTTTATTGTTTTCTTGACTATCCATCTCTTTTAGTTTTTCTTCTTCAAAAGAAGTCCATTTTCTTTTGCCAAAAATCTTTTCCAGATTTTCTTTGTAAATAACTTCTTTCTCAAGTAATAGGTTTGCCAGTTCAATTAGCTGTTTTTTATGTTTGTTTAAAATAGATTTTGCTCTTGTATATGCTTTTTCAATTAGTTTTGAAACTTCTTCATCAATAATTTTTGCTGTTGCCTCACTATATGGTTTTGTAAATGAATAATCTTGCCCACCAGAATCGTAATAACTTCTGTTTCCAACTTTATTGTTCATACCATAAACACTCACCATTGCATAGGCCATCTTAGTAACCTTTTCCAAATCACTCAATGCACCTGTTGATATTTTTTCGAAAAACACATCTTCAGCAGCCCTGCCCCCAAGTGCTGCACATAATTCATCCTCTAATTGTTGAGTTGTAGTTAGTTGCCTTTCTTCTGGCAAATACCAAGCTGCTCCTAAAGATCTTCCTCTTGGCACAATAGTTACTTTAATCAAAGGAGAGGCAAATTCTAACATCCAACTTACCGTAGCGTGCCCAGCCTCATGGTAAGCAATTGTTTTCTTTTCGTTAGGAGAAATTATTTTGGATTTCTTTTCTAATCCACCAATAATTCTATCCACTGCATCTAGGAAGTCCTGCTTTTCAATTTTCTTCTTTGATTTTCTAGCAGCAATAAGTGCAGCCTCATTACAAACATTTGCAATATCAGCGCCTGAGAATCCTGGTGTTTGTCTGGCTAAGAAATTAACATCAATATCTTTTACTAGTCTTAAAGGTTTTAAATGAACTTTAAAAATAGCCTTTCTGGCAACCAAATCAGGTAAATCAATATAAATTTGTCTGTCAAATCTTCCAGGGCGAACCAAGGCTTTATCAAGCACATCTGCTCTATTAGTGGCAGCAAGTACGATTACACCTGTATTAGTGCCAAAGCCATCCATTTCTGATAATAGTTGATTAAGGGTATTTTCTCTTTCATCATTGCTCCCAGTTATGGAATTTTTTCCTCTTGCCCTTCCAATCGCATCAATCTCATCAATAAAAACAATAGATGGTGCTTTTTCTTTTGCTTGTTTGAACAAATCACGGACTCTACTTGCACCGACCCCCACAAACATTTCTACAAAATCAGACCCTGATAAAGAGAAAAAAGGCGCTTTTGCCTCACCAGCAACTGCTTTTGCTAAAAGCGTTTTACCTGTTCCAGGAGGCCCAATAAGCATTGCTCCTCTTGGAATCTTACCTCCTAAGCGAGTATATTTTTTAGGATTTTTCAAGAAATCAACAATTTCTTCCACTTCCTCTTTGGCCCCTTCCAAGCCAGCAACATGCTCGAATGTTACCTCTACTTTTGCTTTGTCAAATAGGGTAGCTTTAGATTTTCCAATATTAAAAATTTGTCCACCACCAACACCTCCACCACTCATTCTTTTCATGATGAAAAACCAAATTGCAATGAAAAATACTAGGGGAATAATCCATCCTAAAATATCTCCGAAAACATCTTTTTCGGTTTTATAGGTAACACTTATTTTTTCAAACTGTTCAAATTCGGATTGGGCATCATTTAATTGCTGATTAAATGTTTCCACCGAGCCAATTTCAAAATAAAAATGCGGTCCTTTTCTTGAGGTTCCTCCAAGTGGTTTTTGATTTGCATCTCTGAATTTTTCTTCATCCAAATATTCTCTTTTAATATAAATTTTGGCAATTTCTTTATTTACAATTACCACTTTTTCTACCTTTTGTTGTTGCAGCATTTCTCGGTTAAACTCTTGCCAAGAAGTTTGCTTTGTAGCGTCAAAGTTTAGCATTTGCAAGCCAAAAAAAATAACTGCAATAATAGCATACACCCAAATGATATTAAACTTAAAGATATTTTTAGGCGATTGTGGTTGTTGTTTATTTTTTCTTGTTGTCATTTTATCTTTTTATGCTGATTGTTCAATGTATTTTATCTGAGCATCAGCCCATAAGCTTTCTAGTTTGTAAAAGTCCCTTTTTTCTTTATTAAACAGATGAACCACCACATTAAAATAATCCATTAGAATCCATTCTTTATTGCTTTCCCCTTCTGTATGCCAAGGTTTTTCTTTTAGCAGTTTCGATATATCTTTTCGAACATTTTCAGTAATAGAAGCAAGATGCGTGCTTGATGTGCCATGGCAAATAATAAAAAAATCGCAAACTGCTGTTTCAATCCCTCTCAAATCTAAACTCACTACCTCTTTTCCTTTGTGCTGCTTTATTGCCTTAATGATTGCTTTTGCTAAAACATCACTTTTCTTCCTCATTACTTTTTTACCCATATAAAATTTTAAGTTTGCATTTGCAAAAGTAATCAATTTGCACGGATAATTAACACAAAATTTATGGCTTCATCTTTTACAGATAATTACATAAAATTAGACTCTACTATCTCTACTAATAATTACACCTATAAATTGCTAAAAGCAGAGCAAATAAAAGAAGGTGCAGTAATCACAGCTTTACACCAAAGTAAAGGAGAGGGGCAAATAGAAGCTAAATGGGAAAGTGAGCGCGGGAAAAATATTTTGATGAGTATTGTATTGTCTCCCAATATTCTACTAGAGAATCAGTTTCAGATCAATATTTGTATTTCCCTTGCATTGTACGATTTCGCAAAGAAATATTTTAAGAAAGGTGTAAAAATAAAATGGCCCAACGATTTGTTGGTAGAGAATGAAAAACTTTCTGGAATTCTGATAAAAAACATTGTAAAAACCGCTACAATAAAAGATACAATTGTTGGGATAGGAATGAATGTAAATCAGCTAAAGTTTAAGGATTATTCCCCCCCTGCAACATCCATGAAAAAATTATTAGAAAAGAATTTTGCTCTTGCAGACTTGCAAAAGAAACTGTTAGATTGCATTGCGAAAAGATATTTGCAATTAAAACAAGGGAAAGCAGAAAAAATGAGATCAGAATATTTAGCTATTTTATATGGTTTTAATAATTGGAAAGACTATAAAATAGGAGGGAGAAAAATCAAAGCAAAAATTATAGGAATTGATGAAATCGGTAATCTTTTAGTTGCATTTGAAAATGGCAAAAACAAATCCTTTTCTCTTAAAGAGATTTCCTTTTTGTTTTAAATTTGGCTTAACCTTTTGGCAATGGCATTCAAAAAGTTGGTAAGAGGTTTTCCCAACATCATTCTCATCATCATGTTAAGCTCGGCATTTACCTCCAAAATCGCTTTACATTTTTCTCCATTTTGAGAGATATTACACGCTAAGGAAAAAGGAATTTGACTATTTTCAGCTTGTAGAATTATTTTGGAGAATGCCGTTTTTTCGGCAATTACCAAATTTACTTTTGGCATTCCTCCCATTCTGAAAGAGCAAGAATCCTCTGTGGATTGGAAATCAGAAATTTCAGAAGGTAAAATGTCTTTTAAGTTATTCAGATTGCTAAGCTTGGCGTAAAGCATCTCAGCACTTAAATTTACTTTTACCTCAGGACTTTTGAAATTACTCATATTATTTTTTCCATTTTGAAGGATTTTTTCTCCACTTCTCCAATACTTCTAAATCCGACTGTTTTATATAATTTTGTTTTACGGCTACCTGTAAAAGCGTAGAATAATTACATAAAGATATGAACTCACAATTTGCTTTTTTGAAATTTTTGGTAGCAACATCAAAGCCGTAAGTAAAAATAGAAATTAAACCTTTCACATTTAATCCTTCCTTTCTCAGAGCCTCTACCGCTTCCAAACAACTTTTTCCGCTACTTATCAAATCCTCAATTACAATTACCGATTGTCCAGAATTATAAGCACCTTCAACCCTATTTTGTTTACCATGTTCTTTTTTTGCCGAACGTACATAAATAAAAGGCAAGCCCATTTCTTCTGCCACCAAAGCGCCATGGGCGATTGCTCCAGTTGCTACTCCAGCAATAACATTGGTACTTCCATAATGTTTGCTTATTACCTTAACTAAACTTTGTCGAATATAAGTTCTACTCTTAGGAAAAGAAAGAATTTTTCGGTTATCGCAATAAATTGGCGATTTCCAGCCAGAAGCCCAAGTGAAAGGATTACCTGGTTGTAAAATAATTGCGTTTATTTGCAGTAAGAATTTGGCAAGTTGTTTGCCTATTTCAATATCAGAAATCATGTCGCAAAAATATAAAGTTTTCATTAACAACAAGCCAAAAGTTATAGCAGATAATTGGGAAGCATTTTGCTCTAATTACAATCTAATTGAAGCTGCAGGCGGATTGGTTTATAATCTGGAAAACGAGCTTTTAATGATTTTCAGAAATGGAAAATGGGATTTACCAAAAGGGAAAAAAGAAAAAGCAGAGGAGATTGAAAATTGTGCCAAGAGAGAAGTAGAGGAGGAATGTGGAATAAGTGGTTTGGAAATTGTAGAGAAATTTTCGGAGACCTATCATATTTACAAGCATAAAGGCAACAAAATATTAAAACGCACCTTTTGGTTCAAAATGAGAACCCATTTTGATGGCGAATTAGTCCCTCAAAAAGAGGAGGGAATAATGAGGGTTTGTTGGGTAAAACAGGGAGAGATTAAGGAAAAATTAAAAAACTCTTATGGGAATATTAAAGATTTATTGCAATAGTTCCTCCACCAATTTTGGTACAGCAATAGTGGCTTTTTCTTTTATAACTTCAATACTTCTTTCCTCCTCTGCTTTTGGGTCTATCAAAATAATTCTGTTTGCATTATTGGTATAATTTAGCAGAGATGCTGCCGGATATACATTTAATGAAGTGCCAATTACAATAAAAACATCTGCTTTTTTAGTAATAGAAATAGCATCTATCATTTTTGGTACTGCTTCCCCAAACCATACTACATTTGGTCGCAACTGACTTCCTCTTTCGCACAAATCTCCTATCTTGAGTTCTGAACCCTTTATTGGATAAATTAATGAGTTATCTAAACTACTTTTTGCTTCTTTTAATTTTCCGTGTAAATGCAATACTTTTTTATTTCCACTTCTTTCATGCAAATCATCAATGTTTTGAGTGATAATATTTAAATAGTATTTTTCAGAAAGTTGGTTTAAAGCAAAATGAGCCACATTAGGCTTGCTATCCAATAGTTGCTTTCTTCTCAGATTATAGAAATTAAGCACTAATTCAGGATTTTTATCAAATGCTTCAGGAGTTGCTACATCTTCAATTTTGTATTGTTCCCAAAGCCCACCACTATCACGAAAAGTACCTAGACCACTTTCAGCAGAAATTCCTGCTCCTGTAAAAACAACAATTCTTTGCACTAATTATAAGTTCGCATCCAGAAGTGGTCGAATTTCATCTGAAGATGGTCTTGCAGCATCAGTAGAAATTACATTTCCATCAGTAGAGAAAAGCATAAACCTTGGAATGCCAAAAATAGCGTATGATTTTGTAATTTCACTCCAGCCATCTGCCCATAATTGTGTACCGCCCATTTCTTTTTCTGCTATCATTTTTAGCCAAGCTTCTTTATCAGTATCTACCGATACAGAAAGAAAGGTGATATTTTTTTCATGATATTCTTCCTCTAATTTTTGTAGAGATGGAATTTCTGCTACACATGGTCCGCACCAAGTTGCCCATACATCTACATAAATCAAATTTCCTTTAAAACTAGCAAGCGAAAATTCATTTCCATCTTTGTCAGTATAAGTAAAATCAATGGCTGGTTCGCCTTCCTGAGGCATATTATCTGTTGCCGTTTTTCTTTCTAACCAACCTTTTGTGGTTTTTTCAATTCTTTCCTTTGCTTCAATTATAAACTCTGGATCGGTAACTTTGCTTAATAGCGCATGAAATTCATTAGAATAGTTGTTAATCATTTCAGCAAAATCAGAACTACCTAAGGAATCCATAGCGGCATAAAAGTTATAACTTTTTGCAGCATCTCTTGTTTCCCACATATACGTTTTTACATCTTCTGTGTACTCTGAAAGTTTATCCTGTCTTTTAATAAAATTAGCGATACTATTTTCTAATCCCACAATTTCACTATTGATAAAAGAGCTATCTGTAATGCTTGCAAATTCTTCAATTACAGCATTTTTATAAGCATCTAAAATTGCTTTGTATTCTTCTGCTGTACTCTTGTAGAAAACTTCTCCATAAAAATCATTTTCTTCTTCCAATAAATATAATTTTGCTAAAAAAGAGGACTCTTCACTACCATCATATTTTATAGTTTCATCAAAAAGTTCTGTATCAATGCTAAGGTTTATTTTATCTCCAGGTTTTACATACATAGCGGTACGTTCTGGACCGTGCTGAAAATCTAAATAAATAGCAGAATCCAATTTAAAAGAAATAGTAAAACTTCCATCTTCATTTGAAGTGGTATAATAGGAAGTGTCTCTGCTGCTAAAACTTACCGATTCCCCTTTTGGATTTATAATATTCCCTGTAATTGTAACTTGGTTCGGATCAGTTTTTATTTGGTTAAAAATTAGTAGTGCTAATACAATGCCTACTAAAATAATGGTTAGTGTTTTTGTGTTCATTTTTTAAAGTTTTAGGGTTATTAAATATTAATTTCTTTTGGTATAAATTCACTTATATCTCCACCGTTTTTAATGATCTCCCTTAATATAGTGGAGGAAATATGCGATAATTCAGCCGGAGTGATAATAAAGATTGTCTCAATATCTGCATTTAGTTTTTTATTCATTTGTGCAATGTTCTTCTCAAATTTGAAATCGTGAGAATCTCTTAGTCCTCTGACAATAAAGTTAGCGTTTGCTTTTTTACAAAAATCAACCGTAAGCCCTTCATACCTTTCAATCTCAATTTTAGGATTACTTCCATACACAGCATTTATCCAATCTAAGCGTTCTTCTATGGAAAAATATTCGTTCTTTTCCGAGTTATTTCCAACAGCAATGATTACTTTATCAAATAGCGTCAATGCACTATCCACCACTGCTTTATGTCCCAAAGTGAATGGGGAGAAGGAACCTGGAAAAACTGCAATTTTATTCATAAGTTCGAGATTTTAATTAGTAAAAATACTAAAATGAACGCTACCATATTTTCTGAGTTCTGCATTTTTCTCATCAAAATTAGTACTGCTGTTATGTTCAATAATCAAACAGCCATCCTTTCTAACTAAATTATTACTGAAAATATTGTCTTTTAAGTTGTGGTAATGCTCAAAATTATAAGGGGGATCGGCAAAAATAATATCAAAATCTGATTTTGTTTTTTCCAAGAAATCCATACAATCCATTTTTCTTACATCCATTTTACAATTTAATTCTTCTGCCATTTTTGAAATAAACTTAGTACAATGAAAATTCTGGTCGATTGTCGTAATATCTTCACATCCTCTTGAGGCAAATTCAAAAGCTATATTTCCTGTTCCTGAAAACAAATCCAAAACTTTTTTATTGTCCAAAAAATAACGGTTTTCCAGAATATTGAAAAGGGCTTCTTTTGCCATATCGGTAGTGGGCCTTACGGGCAATTTTTTTGGTGCCGATAAAATTTTTCCTTTATGTTTCCCTGAAATTATGCGCACAAAAGTTGGGAAAAAAGACAGAAATGTTGATGGGATTTTATGCTCTCTAACTCTTTGGTGAAATTCAAATTTTCTGACCGATTCCCAAAAGAGATATTCCTTACATACTCATATAAAAGATTGTATTTTTCATCCGATTTTAAAATATCGTCAAGCAATACTAATTCTGTTTTCTCAGGCGATAACCCTAATTGTTCCATGCTAAAAAGCAAGAAATACAACAAATCCTCTTTTGTATCGGTAGTAAAACTATTATGGAATTCTAACTTATTTTCACTAAGGACACATACTTCTAATTTTTTTTTCTTAATAGATGCATATACTATTGTTTTCTCTGTTTTTTCATTTTGCAACAAAAGTTGGTCAATCAGTATGCTGCTATTGCATTTTTTTTGTGTGTTAGGGAATGATTTATTGATGAGATTTAGCAGCTCGGTTGGGACAGAATAAATATTTACGGCATCCATTTGATGCATTTTATCCGTTAAAACTTCTTCTATTTCATGATTAAAACTGAGAATTTCTCTGTTTCTTTCTTCTTTGTAAAAAGGAGTTGGAACAAGAGTAGAGGGGAAGTTATTAAAAGCTAGTGAACTAGAATAAAACTCTTTTTGCAGGAGATCTTCACTAGCTATAATATTTGTTATTTTTTCACAACTTTCCTTAATGTCCTTTGCCTGAAACTCAAATGTCTTTAATAATATATAGGTAAAAGTTAAGGTGTCAAAAAGGCAATAGGAAAAATTATTAAGCCCAATTTCCACTGAAAGATGGCATTTTTCAGTAAATAAATTATTGGGTGAGGATGGGCTGAAGTTTATTTTTTGAAATATGTTACTCGCCCCAGTTTCCATTCAAAGAAGCTTCTGACATGGAGCCAACTCTTAAAAAGCTGGACAAATCATATTTTTTATTTTCGGCATCTAATCCGATTAGCACATCTCCGTATTTGGCTGAAACTTCAAAAACCTGCACTATTACTTCTCCTTTCTCAACACTTCCAGCATCAATTTCGTAAGATTTGTCTGCTGTATAAGGGATGTATCTTAATTGCGTAATATCAAGTGAATATTCTTTATTTCTTGTAGATAAATAATCTTCATTAAATATATGTGATTTGGCATCAATATAGATGGTGTCTCTGCTTATGAGTCCAGCTTCTAATGCCTGTAATTCTGTTAAAGAATCAGGTGCCTCCCCCTCTGATCTTATCACAGCTACTGAATCAGCATGTAGAAAGATCATTAAGCTGTCAAAATTATCAGAGAATCCTTGGTATTTGCTTTTATATGAGATTTGTACAGCTCTAATATCTTTGAGCTTTTGCACATTTTCTGCAATTCTCACTTTGGCTAATTTCTGAAATTCTACTTCACTATTTATGCTATTGTAAACGAAATAAGCAAGTATAAGATTTAGCGGAATAAGAATTAATGCAATTTGTCTGGCTTTCATCTTATTAAGATTTTAAGTCGCAAATCTACAATTTTTACTGAATAACTAATAATTTATTTTTTCTTTGTAAAATATTTTTTACGCATGAAAAAGTTATTTGGCAAATTAATCTTTAAAATCTTGGGTTGGGAAATAGTTGGCAGTATTCCAAAAATAAAAAAATATGTTGTCATCTCTGCACCTCATACTTCCAATTGGGATTTTTTTTTCGGGAGATGTTTTGCTTATGTTTTGGATATTAAACCGAGATATCTGGTAAAAAGTGAGCTTTATATTTGGCCTTTAAGTATCCTAATTAAATTAAATGGTGGAATCCCAGTTTACCGAAGAAAAACTAAAAAAACAGTAGATCAATTAGTAAAAAGATTTCAAACTACTGAAAATTTGATCTTAGGAATTGCACCAGAAGGCACACGATCTAGAGTAGAGAAGTGGAAAACGGGTTTTTATTTTATTGCACAAAAAGCCAATGTTCCTATTGTACTTGTGTATATGGATTATAAAAAGAAAGAAATTGGATATTTTGACATATTAAATCCTAGTGGAGATTTACAAAAAGATTTGCAAAAGATTCAAGAATTTTATGAGAGTGTAATTGGAAAAAAACCTGAACTATATAATAGTAAAATTTATTAGTATAATTTGTTAAAAAAAATACAAAAACAAATTCTTTAATATAATTCATTTTTATTGAATATTTTATTTTTGCTTTCATAAAAATTATAAAAAATGTCATTACAGGCAACTACCACATTAGCAACCTTAGAACAAGCTCAGGAAATGGGGCTCTTGCCAGCAGAATTTGAGAAAATTAAGGAGATATTAGGACGAACACCTAACTTTTGTGAGCTGAGTGTTTTTGGGGTGATGTGGTCAGAACATTGTTCCTATAAAAACTCCATTAAATGGCTTAAAACCCTGCCTAAAACAGGACCACACATGTTGGTAGAGGCAGGAGAAGAGAATGCAGGCTTGGTGGATATTGGTAACGGATTAGCGTGTTGTTTCAAAATTGAGTCGCACAATCATCCTTCTGCATTGGAGCCATATCAAGGAGCTGCAACAGGAGTGGGTGGGATAAATAGAGATATTTTCACAATGGGTGCTCGCCCAGTGGCTCAGCTGAATTCTTTGCGTTTTGGAAACATAAAGTTAGACAGAACAAAGTGGCTGGTGAAAGGAGTTGTAAAAGGTATTGGCGACTATGGGAATGCTTTCGGAATTCCTATTGTTGGCGGGGAGGTATTTTTTGATGATTGCTATAATACCAATCCTCTTGTAAATGCTTTTTCGGCAGGAGTAATGAAAAAGGGTGAAATGATTTCAGCTACTTCATCTGGTATTGGAAATCCTGTTTTTATAGTGGGCTCAAGAACAGGAAAAGATGGAATACATGGCGCATCATTTGCATCAAAAGATATTACGGAAGATTCAGCTAATGATTTACCAGCAGTGCAAGTAGGCGATCCTTTCCAAGAAAAGTTATTGTTGGAAGCCACTTTGGAATTGGGAAAAACAGATGCAGTTGTGGGTATGCAAGATATGGGTGCAGCTGGGATTACTTGCTCTTCCAATGAGATGTCTGCTGCCGGGAAACATGGCATGATTATCCATTTGGATAAAGTGCCAACTCGCCAAAAGGATATGAAGGACTGGGAAATTCTACTTTCTGAATCGCAAGAGCGAATGTTGGTGGTAGCAGAAAAGGGGAAAGAGGACATTGTAAATGCCATATTTGACAAATGGGATTTGAGTTGTGAGCAAATTGGAGAAGTTACCCCAGGCGATAGGGTAAAATATTATATGCATGGCAAGTTGGTTGGCGATTTACCTTGTGATGATTTGGTTTTAGGAGGAGGCGCGCCAGTTTATGAAAGAGAATACACAGAGCCAGCTTATTATCAGCAGTATAAAAAGTTTGATATTAATAATGTTGAGCAGCCAACCGATTTGGTAGAAGTGGCGAAATTCCTAACAGTACATCAAAATATCGCATCAAAAAGATGGGTATATGAGCAGTATGATTCTATGGTTGGCACAATAAATATGAGTACCAATTACCCAACTGATGCAGGAATTGTAAATTTGAAAGGCACGGATAAAGCCCTTGCTATGACGGTTGATTGCAATGCACGAATGGTAAATGCCGACCCAGAAGAGGGTTGTGCTATGGCTGTGGCAGAAGCTGCCAGAAACATTGTTTGTTCTGGTGGTGTGCCATCTGCAGTTACGAATTGTTTGAACTTTGGAAATCCTTATAATCCAGAAGTATATTGGCAATTTGTGGGTGCTATAAAAGGAATGACAAAAGCTTGTAAAAAATTCAATACGCCCGTTACCGGTGGGAATGTAAGTTTCTATAATCAATCGGCTGTGGATGGCACGGAAGTGCCTGTTTTCCCAACTCCAACCATTGGGATGTTGGGTATTGTGGAAGACAAAAAACACATTACTTCCCTTGCGTTTAAAGGAAAATCGGATTTGATTTATTTGCTTGGAAAGTGTGAAAATGATATTTCAAGCTCGGAATATTTGGCATCTTTTCATGGTGTGAAAGAATCTCCTGCACCAAACTTTGATTTGGATGTGGAATACGAATTGCAACAAACGATTATCAAACTTATAAGAGCAGGCGTTGTAGAATCCGTACACGATATTGCTGATGGAGGACTCTTTATTACACTACTAGAAAGTGCCATGTACAAGAATTTGGGTTTTGATATTACTTCATGTTGTGAAGTAAGAGTAGATGCTTTGCTTTTTGGTGAAGCACCATCCAGAGTTGTGGTTTCTGTTTGTGAAACCACTGAGGGTAAATTCTTGGATTTGCTAAAAAATAGCCACACCCCTTTTATGCTTTTAGGGCATGTTATCAAAGGCGATATCCGTATTGATGACACTTCTTTTGGGAATATTGCTGAATATAAGGAGTTGTACGATAATTCCTTAGCGGAGAAGTTGAAGTAGGAGAGATAGAAGGCGGTATTCAGCATTCAGTAGATAGACCACAGAAGAACATAATTTCTCCCATGTTTTTAGGGGAGATGTCATTTATGACAGAGGGGTAACAATAAATGTTGTCATACTGAACGAATGTGAAGGATCTCTCTTTTCCATGTTCATTTTTTTTCTTGACACAAAAACGAACCATAAAAGTCCAAGCCAATTCAAAGTCTGGTACTAGTCCGATTGGTATTAGAGCTATTTTATCTACTATTCTTGCTTCTGTATAAAATTGTCCATCAAGAATCTTTCCTGTCCCATAAAAAGTTAAGAAAAAGAATACATAAAGACAGCAAGTAATTTCAATTATTTCTTTAAAGTCAAATTTCTTCATAATTATTATTTTTTATTAATCGTATTATATAGTCGGCGATTATACAAAAACCCACTCATTTTAGTAGGTTTATTTTTAGTGGACCTTACAGTCCTAAGTTCGAACTTTTTTCATTTATTATGCTTAGCATAGCATCTTAATTCAGTTACTTTATTTTTGTATCATGAAGAAATTAAAATATGAAAAAAATTAATTGTTCAGAAAATTAATCGTTTGCCACAACAATTTAATTTTTATTGGTTTTCTTTGTTTAGAATTTAATTTCAAAAATATGAAAATATTTTATTTCTTTTTAGCATTTATTTTTCTTATTTCATACAATGCTTTTTCTCAAATAAATTTCAGTAGAGACAATACCATATCAGTAATGGAAAACGCTAATAGCTTCAAACATGCTTGGGTTGGGGGTGTCAATGCCATGCAACCATCAAAGGTTGATTTAAATTTAGATGGGATTAATGACCTTATTTTATTTGATAGAACAGGAAATAAACTTACCCCTTTTTTAGATGTAAATGGAGAATATGTTTTTGCGCCAGAATATCGTTCTGCATTTTCGAATAATCTCCACGATTGGGTAATTTTTGCAGATTATAATTGTGATGGAAAAGAAGATATTTTTACTTATTCTTCTGGAGGAATTGCGATTCTTGAAAACAACTCTACTTCCACTCTTTCATTTAATATGGTTACTTCTCTTTTGCTTTCGGATTACGGAACAACTAACATCAATTTATATGTAAGTTCGGTTGATATTCCAGCCATTTCGGATATTGATAATGATGGAGATTTAGATATTCTTACTTTTTCAATACTCGGTGGTTTTGTGGAGTATCACAGAAATATGGCTATGGAATTAACTGGCAGTTGCGATACTCTAGCTTTCAGATATGAAAAATCTTGTTGGGGAAACTTCTTTGAAGGGCTAAATAGTTATCTCATAAATTGTACTGCATGCTCTTCTGATAGTTGTAGCCCAGCATATACTTCAACTGCTAATAGCAAACAAAAACATTCTGGCTCTACTTTACTTGCCATTGATGTGGATGATGATTCTGATAAAGATTTGATTTTAGGAGATATTAGCTATAATAATCTGAATTTGTTAATTAATGGTGGAGATAGTTCAAATGCAAATATCAGCGCTATTGATAGTATTTTTCCTGCTAATAATAATAACACCCTTGGTGTAGATCTTCATTTATTTCCTGCTTCTTTTTATTTGGATGTTACCCATGATGGCGTAAAGGATCTAGTAGTGGGTACCAATAGCCAAGCTAACTCTGAAAATTTTGAAAGTGTGTGGCTTTATGCTAATAGTGGGACTAACTCCCTACCAGATTTCAATTTTGTAAGCAAATCTTTCTTACAAGAAGATATGATTGATTTGGGAGAGGGAGCATATCCTGTTTTTTTCGATTATAACAATGATAGTTTAATGGATCTTGTAGTAGGAAATTATGGCTATCATGATGTGGGAGGTAATGATGTTTCTGGCCTTGCTCTTTTTGAAAATGTTGGAACTAACAATCAACCATCATATTCTCTAATTACAAGGGATTTTGCTGGATTATCAGGTATTTCTTTCAATACTAATCCCAATATACCAACATACAATTTCTTCCCTACTTTTGGAGATCTGAATGGAGATGGAAATAAAGATTTAATTGTAGGAGATGCAGATGGAAAATTGCATTACTTTACTAATAATGGAACAACGCCTTCATCATTTACTCTTGCTGTTGCAAATTACGAGCATATAGATGTTGGATATATTGCTACTCCACAATTAGTGGATGTAAATAGGGATGGATTGATTGATTTATTAATTGGTGATCGAACAGGGGAAATTAGTTATTTCCCAAATAACGGTAGTCCTACAACTCCTGTTTTTGATAGTATAGTTTCTAATTTTGGGGGTATTGATGTAGATTCTGCTTACATAAGCACAGGCTTTAGTACGCCACACTTTGTAGATTTAGATGGAGAATATCATTTATATGTTGGTTCTTTCTCTGGCGCAATTCACCATTATGATAATATTGACGGCAATTTAAGTGGTAACTTTAATCTGCTTAGTAGTGCTGAACAAAATATTTTGGAAGGGGCTAAAACGTCTTTGTGTATTCAAGATATTAATGACGACCAAATTCCGGATATGATAATTGGTAACTATTGTGGTGGTTTGAGTTATTTTATTGGAGATACACTCACTACAAATATCAATGAAAGTTATTCCTTCAATAATTTTTTGACTTACCCAAACCCAACAAAAGAAGAATTATTTGTTCAAAGCAAAATAAATGGAGAAATAAAAATCTATTCCGTTTTAGGAGTATTGATGCTGCAAGAGGAGAAAATTACAGTAAATCATAGATTGAATGTAAATAAGCTTCCGGCCGGCATTTATATTCTCAGATTAAAAAATACTAGCAAAAAATTTGTTAAGGAGTAAAATCAGGATTCGTAATAAAATCAGTATCCGAAAGAGTTTTTAGAAAAGCAATTAAATCCTGTTTTTCTTGGTTTGTCAACTGTAATCCCCCAATGTTTAGTTTCTTCATTAATGGATCAACTGTTGATGAATAGTTTAAACCACCACTATAATGCTCAACTACTTCTTCTAAGCTAGAGAATCTGCTATCATGCATATAAGGTGCTGAGAACTCTATATTACGCAAAGTTGGAACTTTGAATTTTCCATTATCTGAAGATAAACCTGTAACTTTTGCTAAACCTAAATCAGTAAATGGTTCGGCATCTAATCCATTATTATGAAAAAGATTATCCATAAACATATCAGTGCCATGACAATGAAAACAATCTCCTTTTTCGGTATTAAAAATAACATAGCCATTAAGTTCTGATGGTGTAAGTTGAACCTCTTGACGTAAGTATTTATCATATTTTGAATTAGCGGAAATAAGCGTTCGTTCAAACTGAGAAATTGCCATTACCACATGAGTAGAATCAATATCATCTATATTGAATGCTTTCTTGAACAAATCCTTATAAGTAATATTGGAATTAAGCGTATTTTCTACATTTTTCCAAGTATTATTCATCTCAATTGGGTTTACAACAGGACCAAATGCCTGATCTTCTAAAGTTATAGCCCTACCATCCCAAAAATTAGAAGTATTCCAACCCGAATTAATAATAGTTGAAGCATTTCTATCACCAAAAGAGCCATCAATACCTTGGCTAAATCGGTTAGTATCAGAAAAAGCAGCTGATTGCAAATGACAAGAGGAACAACTTTGCGTCCCATCTCCACTTAAAATAGGATCATGAAAAAGTTTTTTCCCTAATGCAATTCCTTCCACAGTCATAGGATTATTTTCAGGAATTAGCATGTTTGGGAAACCGCTCGGAGATACAATAGTATAAGGAGTTGGTTGGTGTGGAATTATAGGCAAATCCTTTTTACAAGAGAGAAAGAAGATTACAAGAAGTAAAAGGCAAACTATCTTTTTCATATTATTGATTTACTGAAACAGAAAAAACATCTATCATTCCATTCTGTTTCAATTGTATTTGTTTATTACTATCTTCCATTATCCCATCAGAGGTTAAGGCAATTGTATTTGGATTATTATACCAATTATTTATTTCCATATTAATTATTACAGTTGTATTAGCGTTCTCTATATTTATTGCGACAGGGAAGTTCTTATTAAATGAAAAATCTATTCCATCTGTACCTCCTGTATGTGTTGCATACCCTTGAAGGGCTGTAGTGAAATCTCCTTCTAACTGCATATAATGATAGCCTCCCCCCATAAACTCTGGCCAAGCAAATGATGGAAAGAAACTTTCATTTAAATATAAATCCGTAATATTTTTTATAGAATCTAATCCCATTGTAAATGAGATAGAGGAATAATGAGCACTATTTAAATCTTGAATTTCTAGATTAAATGTTGAGGAATCCGAGATAGTTATAAAGTGTACTTCATCCAAAAGAATACTATTTCCATTTGCTGTATGCAGTATGATATCTGACATTAAATATCTTAATGTTTGTACATTATAATTCTGACCAGCTGCATTTGTATATATCATTTGATCTATTTCTAATGGATCTCCATCAACAGTATGAGTAAAATTTAGTGATAAATTATACCTACATGATCCATTATCTTCCTCTGCATCAGCATTGTAATTTGTAGCTGCAAAATCAGTACACCCTTTTTCTTTCTTACAAGAAATAAAGATTAAACTAAATCCTAAAATAATAAGCATTGTATTTTTCATAAGCTTTGATTTTGGAGTTAATTAACAAATATACAAACATTAGATAAAGTTTTTATCCAAGGTTGTATTTTTTATAAAGTTAATTCTACAAAATAAGGTAGAACATTATATATAAAACATGACTTCTGTCACTAATCCAATTTTATTAGTTTCAGCCTCTTAAAGTAAATACAATAGATGGCTGAAAAAAATTGCAAAGAAAGTAGAAATAACAAAAAGAATAAGCTATCATATTGCACACTATTCTTTTGGAAATATTTCAAGCGATAAAATTTCAGTTCAGATGCTACAAAGACTTTATTAATAGAGAAACAGATAATGCTTTAGAAGTAGTTATTGGAGATGATAATGGGTAAGAGTATATTTTTAGAATCTAATAAGTTTGATTACAATATAATCTTCACCTAGTATATTAATCTAAAGAAGTTAATGGAACATCTCCATAATTTCTAAACGTTACTTCAAGGTCTGTGGTTGGAGCACACACGATATACGTTTGCTATCCTATGAAGTCTCTGAATATCAACAACCTTTATATCCTTTTTAACAATAGAGATTATCTCATCATTCTTAAGTGCAGATAGAGATCTAATAAGAGTCTCTGGAGCACAACCAATAATATCTGAGAGATCCTTCCGAGAGTATGAGAATACATCCTGAGCATTTGCATCTTTTGACAATTTTTCATGCATTAAGATCAGGTATTCTGCTAAACGCTCCATTACAGTTCTTTGTGCAATATTCATAGAATTCCTTTCGGCATTCTTAACATCTTGCGATAAAATCCTCATCAACTTTAAGGAGAATTCTTTATCCTTATTTATAAAGTATAAAAAAACCCCCATGGGAATAAAACAAATCTCAGCATCTTCTAATACTTCTGCTGTAGCTGAATATACTTCATCAGCTATTAAGGCTCTATATCCGATTAAATCGGATCTAGATCCAATTCTAACAATCTGATCTTTATTTAATCCAAATTTGTATATCTTAACTTTTCCTGTAATAATACAATACACCCCAAGAGGATGCCCTTCATCTGCGAAAACATACTGACCCTTCTTAAAAAGGAAGACAGATTTATTTCTGTTTAAATTAGTTAATAAATCATTATCTAGATTACAAAAAACCGATGAGTTATAAGACTTACAGTCTTGACAATTCGTAACTTTAATCTTTGGTGTCATAAGTTAACAAAAGTACAGATTCTGATTATTTAAATCATGACATATATCATAAAAAAAACATGAGAAATCTAATCAAAAGTTTATCACCTGGATTATTAGCAATGATAATCTTATTAATCTGCTATCTTATGTTGGTAAAATTTGTTTGGAAAAGAATAGTTAAGTGAGATTCTGCATAGAATATTGAGACTGATTAATAATTGAAAATAATAGAATGCAAGATATAAAAAGAGTTATTCTCTTGAGTATATTAAATTATTAGATACAATTAGGTGTATTATTCTACGACTGTAATCTCCTCTGAAGTTACAGTATTGCTCCAGTTTTCCGCTCTATCCTTAATTCTTACAGAATAGGTTAATTTTTCACTACTTCCAACACCAATTAGAAAAGTAGTATTCAAATATACATTAAAAGTCCCCTTTATATAAATTTCCTCACCATCAGGTGCTAATGGTGGAATATGATAAAAATCAGGGGTATTTAATCTACTATCTTGTACACTAAGTGATAATACATCTGGATTCTGAAAGCCAAGATCTCCATTTCCATCTTCATAGGCTATTTCTAGTAAAACACTCTCTGTAAATTCTTGTACTATCTTGGGTGTTATCCTTTTAATCGAAATATATGGAACATCCATATCTTCCCTTAACTCTTCCTTTTTACATCCAAAAAATAATAAAGGGATTATCAGTATTATTTTTTTCATATTATTTAAACTCAAAAGCATATCTTTTAATTATTGGAAAATCAGAACCATCAGATGGGATCTCTGTTATAGAATTATCTCCATCTTGAATATAAATTCTGTTATATAATACATCATTAGTTGTATAAGCGCTTACATCAATAGTAATATAATGAGAAAACTCTACAGGAACATTTTTGAAACCTAATTCAGTAATTGATGATGCTGTATAGATAATATTTCTCTCAATTGAATTATAAAAATTATATGCTGATGTTGAAAATTTTGCTTTGTTATATGTTATATCTTGGGTTGGAGTAATATCGTCATCATAACTATACCAGATTTTTATATTTTGTGTTCCTGGAGGAACCTGTAGTAGTATATTATCTCTTACTAATTGTGTATTTCCTCCATCAGCATAAGCAACTAACCCTTTTATTTCTGGTTCAAAATTTCCTAAAGTAGGGGTATTTCCAAACATGTCTTTTGCTCCTTCATTAATCCATCTTCTAATATCTGATAAGAATTGTTGTTTGTTTTGATTCCAAAATAGCTTCTCATCTGGATCTCCTCCTAAAGGCATAATATTTTTCTGTCCTTGTTCTCCAAATTCAACTGTCATCCTATGATATAACATAGATTTTGTAGTATCGCCTGGCAAAACTCTATAAGTGAAATAATCGGTAGGATAGTTTGGATTATTCTTAATTATAGGATGATATACTAAGGTATTGTAAGTGCTCTCAATAGTTCTAAAATCAGGTTCTAATGTACCATCATGACATCCTGAATTTGCACAAAGAGGGAAAAATATCCTGTTATGCAAACCCGTAATAGAGTGATTAGCAGCTGAATAAGAAGATGTATTTGAGTCATCAGGATAGATTAAGCTATCATAAGGATTCTCATCTTCCTTGCTACAAGAAAACACCACTAACAATAGAATGAAGCATAAAAATGATATTTCTTTTGTTTTTTTCATAGTTTATAAATTATCAAACATTGACATAGAGTTAGCTGCTAAGTATTGAGTTGGAATCTGATCCTTAATTCCAAAAATCTCAGCAATTGTAAGCACGCTATCAGTCGCATTTCCTATTGGGTTATTCTCATTACCAACAGTATGATTAGATGGAACACCAGGGCCAACCATCATTCCAAATATTCTTCTTGCATTACTATCAGAATGGTCAAAAGCATAAAAGTCATTAAAATCATGAATAGCATTTGATTCTAAGTTTCTGCCACATTCTGGTATTGCAATCATAATTGTATTCTCCATCCCAGGAATACTTTGAATCCTGTCCCATAAATGTGCTAAAGAATGGTCCGCTCTATGTAAGGCTCTTACGTAACTAGTAAAATTACTATGACAAACATCTACTCCTGTACTCATGTTAACAACTGTAAATTTCGGTTTAAACCATTTCATTACCTCTAAAGCATAGCCTATTGTTGTAGCATCTCCTCCATCACTAACTGGAGGCATCTCATTTGTTCCATTATCATAGATATATCTTAAGAAATCTTTGATGTCCTTTTTCTCTTGTTCAGTATTTTCAATTGTAATGAGTCCTGGACCAACTGTCCCCCAAACATTATCTAAAAATTCTTTTGTTCTGTACATTGGCTCAAGTTCATCTTCTTGATTGTACACCTTTGCATTGGATAAATGTTTTACTCCCTCATTGCCAAAGATTGTATTTGGCGCAATAAAGTTAGCTCCATATTGCACACCATATTCAGCATTTAAGCTGTAATTAAGCAAGGGTTGTGAATTTCCTATACTGCTACCAACAAGCCAAGTGTCAGTAGCCTGTAAATTAAGATGTTTCCTTAGGTATTCAAATATTGTAGGATTAAGAGGTTTTACTTTTAGACCTTGACTGGACAATGTATTTCCTTGAAGTAATCCATTGACCCCACCATAATGCCCACTTGTAGCACTTCTCATCTCTTTAAAGATTGTGCCTTGCTGCTGGAAAGTTTGACTTAAAATTTTAGGAATAGGAATATCTCCTAGACCTGGAACAGCCCCGTCTGCTCCATAAACAATTTTATCAGTTGGAGGTGCTCCATCAAACAAATTATACATAATATTTCCAGGAAAATTTACCCCTTGACTATCATCCAGATATCTTTGGAGTACTGTTTCTTGTTGTCTTAGTCCTCCAGCAAAAAGAACAAAAACAACATGGTCAGCCATTTGTGAACCAGTTGCAGCAAACAATCTTCCAGTCGGTAAAATATAAGGCATAACTATACTTGCTGTGGATGCCTTTACTACATTGGAAATAAATTTTCTTCTTTTCATAGTTTAGATTTTAGTAGTATTGATATTCATCAGAGAGCGCAAAAGCTGTATAAAGCATCTCAGTAGTAAAAGTAGGATTATTCTCAATAAATTTAGTTAAATATTCTTTTTCCGCTTCCGTAATATCTCTTACGTAAAACCGGATGTAAGCCTCTGTAAGAAAACTTTCAATATCTAATCTCATTATGGAATCAGACGGAATAATAACATCTGGTTTATTCATGAAATTATTTATTATTACCTCATGAATTGTTTCTTTATCGCCAAAAGCTTCAATGCAATGTGTTATCTCTACCATTTCATTAGCACTTAATGCTTTTTGAAAAAGATTGGTATATAGTATTGAGATATATTGCTCGTTGGTTTTTAGTTTAGTTTTATTTGCATTTGGGGGCATAGTATTTATTGCATCTACTCCATAACTTAAATCTTTTTTACACGAAAAAAGAAGTACTGAAAATAAGCAAACTAATAATATTATCTTTTTCTTCATAATCATATGTTTCTATAAAAATTTAGGTTTAACCGTTATCATTATCCATGACCAATTGCTTGTTTCAAATGAGCTACCGATATATGGCTGCGTCACATAACTTCCATTACTGTCTTCCCATTTTTTTTCTTCCAAATCTACGAATTCTTTTTCTTTTACCTCCTCTAAGGATTCTGTGCTAAATAATTGAGAATAACCAACCTTAATATTTACCTCTTTGCTTATATCATAACCAATAGAGATATCCACTTCATATCCTAAATTCTGACTAAGAGTAAGATTAGCTTCAGTTGCCTCAGTTTCATAAGGAGCAATATAACCAGAACCAATATTACCAACAGCATTAAACATATGCGCAACTGCATTAAAGCTCATTTTACCTTCCTTGTATTTTGCGCCAAAAGTGATATCTTCTAAACCAACACTTCTTGCATGATTACCTACATAAAAATAATCCATATTCCCATTAAATTTGTGATTAGTCCCAAAAAGGGGGTTAAATGCCTTATCTCTTTTATGATCTTCTCCATAAGGGTTTAAATCGTTACCAGATTGTTGCTCATAAGATGCAGTTACAGATAGATTTTCAGATAATCTATAGCTAGCATCTGCACCAATAAGGTATGCACTCAAGTTTTCTCCAGTTTGCATATAAAAGTTCCCGTTTAATGAAAAAGAACCGTATTTTGTGATTAATCTTCCTCCAAAGGTTTGAATATCATTTTTGATATAAAACTTATTAATAGTATAATCAGAAAGGTAAGTAGTTTGATTTTGCGCTTCCATTAAGTTCTTATAATACCTCTTTAAATCATCATCATACATAGTTTTAAGGTATACCATACTAAGTGATAAATTATCTAATGATTTATGCAACCACAAATAGTGCATATCTTTATATCCTGCAGTTTCATCCAAGTTTTTGGTAAATCCTACATGTGCTTTAAAGCCTCTTTCATATTTTACAAGAGCTATATCATGGCTTCTACCTTGCGGAGCCCAACCTACATTTCCAAAAAGCCGTTGATCATCATATACTAATTCCTGTCTTCCAGCTTTTACGCTCAAATCTTTTATTAGATTCACCTCTGCCCAAGCTTGATGTATAGTAAAATAATCATTTGTACTATTTAAAGTAGATACACTTCCCCATGTTCTTACATCCTGTAAACTAAGACCAACCTTATATCTTTCTGCTTTGTAATTAAGATTCAATCTGGTTCTTTGGTTCGTTGAAACAGTAGCATCCATTGCGCTATCGGCTAAGTTTTTATAGCCATGTTTGTACTCCATTCTGGGTCTGATTTCTCCATCCATACTAAATTGTGCTAAAGACGCATAAGTAAATAACATCAAACATCCTACTAATAAGTTTCTCATTTTCATTGTTTTGTTTTTAAGTGGTTATCTCTAATTCATTAAATTTTGGACGGTATTCCCATCCTTTAGTAGTGTTTCTTATTACTATCCACCAAAAGAAAAATGTTACAGATATCATTCTTAAAATCTCTTTTAGATACATAATACTAGATAAATCTAAATCAAAAATTCCTCTAGCCTCAGTAAGCCCTAAAATAGAGGGAATTCTATACCAATAATAACAAGAAATAGCTGCAGCAGCAAAAACAAGCGCAATCTTGCTATAATTTTTTTCTTCAAATAATCTTCTAAGAACCCAATAGAAGATAAGTGTAACAGAAAATCCAAGAATTGGTAAACTATAAACGATTCCTAAATTAGACCAGCCCTCCATTCTATTAGGAAAATCTGCAACATTAAACCAGCCCCATACAAAACCAGGAAAACCTCCCACAAAAATGAAACTTGCAAATCGGCTTGCTACAGACTCTTGATTTGAGCTTGGCATAATATTATCAGTAGAGTCGGTACAAGGTATTACACAATTTACACAAGTAGAGCAATGGGCATTTGACACTTGTACTAACGGTTTCGTGCCGTAGAGCTTTTCTACAGGATAAACAGGACACAGACCTGAGCACCAACCACTTTTCCCAAGATACATATAGCCAATAATTAACGCAAGAACTGCCATAGAAACTAATGCAATAACAACCGATAACCCACTAGTTTCCACATGGCGTAAAGGCACTAACACATAAAGCAATATAACACTTATTAAGTAAAAAATGCCTTGAGTTTTCTGATCTTGTTCTTTACCTTTGCTTATACTTAAATGTCTGGCAAGCATAGATGTTGTGCCCATTGGGCATATATTACGCCAAACTCCTGGAGCTAATGCAAATAAAAGTGGTGCTGCAAAAATAAGCACATTCCAAAAAGCATCTCTTCCAAAAGTATCTGATAATAATGGAATAAATCTTAGCGAATCATTTAGCATCAACATAAGAAATCCTATTCCTAAAACAAATAGAAGTACCTGAAGTATTCTCCATATTATCAATTCTCTTCTTGAAATTTCTTTTTCCATTATTATTTCTTACTTAATCAAAGTGTGCATATTCATCTGTCATTAATACTCTTTTTTGTACTTTCTGTAAATCATAATCGTAAAAGAATGTCTCCATAGTTTGACCTTTCTCTAATGTTGTAGGTTCACGAGACAACATAGTAAGATATACCCAATTAATCATTCCTTCATAATATTCTCTTGAATTAGTTAAAATCTCAATATAATCTCCTTTATTCTGCCCTGGCAAATTAAATAGTAATCGAGCTTCATCATACTCAATCATATTAAACCCATTATCAAATTCTTCAGCTGTTGGAAAGCGAGAAAATAAATCATCAAATGAGGCATTCACAAAATTAAATGTGTTCATATTTATTTCATCATAAACTGAGTTGTAAAGCATACGGGCATACACCTCATTAATCTCAATATCTCCATTCATATATTGATCTTCTGAAAGAATAACTTTTTTCAATTTATTTACTTCAAATCTCTTTTTATCTATTCCCTGTTGATTTCCCCCCATTAAAGAATCATTCAGTATAGCTTGCTCTAAGTTTCCTATATCTTGTTGAATATATTCATTTGAAGCCCCCTCAATCATTCTCGCTTTAGTCATCTCATACATTCTATGATAGTATGCTACTTTATAAACAGTTGTTGAATCGCCAATTGTAGTATCTAAAATAGTACTTGTCATCAGTTTAGTTATTAAACTATCCCTAAATTCCATTTGCAAATCATTATCTCTAAGATATTTCACTTCTTCTTGCATTTCAATATTCAAAGGCTCTCTACCAATTAAGTCAATAAAAATACGATTTACATAATTCTCAATTAATATAGTTGGAATTTCATCATAAAAAGGTGGTTTATTATTAGGTATAGTTTCTTCTTTCCTACAAGAAGAGAAAATAGTAATAAATACTAATATATATATATTCTTTTTCATTTAGTTTATTTCTCCAAAGATAGTAAAATACTTATTATCAGATGATGATATTAATCATAAATGGAACGGCAATAGAAGAACACTCCACAAACAAAAAACTTTTGCAAAAAAAATAAATAAGCTCAGTCTAATAGTATGATGTATATCATAATTTATCTGCTTAATAACAGTTATTTTTGTGAACTTAGAAGTATAAAAAATAGTACACATATCATTGCTAATATTTATAGTAATTTGATGTTTAAAAAAGTAGTAAATGTTAGGTGTATGGTTTTAATAAATTTTAAAAAGAACGGACCTAAGGTTAAGGCAGAGTTTATGCATAAATAATTTATAGGAGACTTTTATATGAAGTATAAAATAGGTATAGATGTTGGAGGAACTTTTACTGATTTCTTTTTAGTATCAGACAAAGGTAATTCTGTTATGCATAAAACTCTCTCAACTCCTGAAGATTCTTCTGAAGGATTTATTACCGGACTTAAAGAGATTGCAGAGATTTTAAATCTTCCTGAAGGTGATTTTATTGATAACATTGATACGATTGTTCATGGTACAACAGTATCTACTAATGCTTTTCTGACAATGAGTGGAGCTAAAACAGCATTAATTACTACAAAAGGTTTTCGTGATACATTGGAGATGAGAAGAGGTATTGGAGAAGAGCGTTATGATAATCATTACAAGAATGTAATCCCACTTGTGCCAAGATACCTTAGGTGTACTGTTGATGAGAGAATTGATGCTGTTTTCGTAATCAGCTAGTTTCTTTTTAAGTTTAAAACAGAAGGCAAATCTTTTTTCACCCCTTTTCTAATTGTCATTTTAGTAATTTAGAATTGTATTAATTTTCTTACTTACTTTTTTTGCATTTGGCAACATAGTTGCTTCCAAGGTAGAATTAAGTGGTATTGCAGGTAAATTTTCAGAACCCATTACAAAAACAGGAGCATCCAATTTTTCAAAACACTTTTCCTGAATTCTTCCTGTCAAACTTTGTGCAAAGGAATTATGATAAGGCTCTTCAGTAAGCACTAAACATTTCCCATGTTTGTTTACCGTACTAAGAATTAAATCCTCATCAATAGGGTTTATAGTTCTTAGGTCAATTATTTCTACTTTTCCTTTGTGGTCTTTAGCGGCATTTAATGCCCAATGTACGCCCATCCCGTAAGTAACTAAACAAAGTGTGTTTGTTTCATTTTCATCTGAATTTAAAGCAATTCTTCCTTTCCCAAAAGGTATTACATAATCTTTAGATGGTTCAATGGTTTTTGCATTTTCCGTACCTTTTATTTTACTCCAATATAATCCTTTATGCTCTAAAATTACTACTGGATTTGGATCATAGAAAGCCGATTTCATCAATCCTTTTAAATCTGCACCATTAGATGGGTAAGCAATTTTAATACCTTTAATCTGAGCTAATACAGATTCTACAGAAGAAGAATGATAAGGACCACCACTACCATATGCACCAATAGGTACACGGATAATACAACTCACAGGCCATTTTCCATTTGACAAATAATTGGAACGACTCACTTCCGTAAAGAGCTGATTTAATCCTGGCCAAATATAATCTGCAAATTGCACTTCAACAATCGGTTTTAGTCCAACTGCTGACATTCCCACTGTACTCCCAATAATAAATGCCTCCTGAATAGGAGTGTTGAATACTCTATTATCTCCAAATGTATCTGCAAGTGTTGCTGCTTCACGAAACACACCTCCTAATCGTTTTCCTACATCTTGTCCGTATAGCAAACATTCAGGGTGGTCAGTCATTAACTCTTTTATAGAAAACAGGGCAGAATCTACCATTACAGTAGCTTCTTTATCTTTAGGCGATCTATCTCCTTTCTCTTCTAAGATTTTAGTTGGAGCATAGTCGTGAGAGAATAGGTCTTCAGGATTTGGATCTTCTGCTTTTAAGGCTTTTTCATAATCTGATTTTACTAATCCCTTAGCAGATTTTTCAATCTTAGATAAATCTTTTTCGGTAAAACCATTTTTTAATAGCAGTGCTTTTAGTTTTGGAAGAGGATCTCTTTTTCTTGCTTTATCTAAATCATCTCTGTACCATTCCATTCTAACTCCTGATGTATGGTGATTTAGTAGTGGAACTTTTGCATGTACTAAGCTAGGGGTTCTACTTTCTTTGATCTCTTTAAAAACCTCTCTAATACAATTATAGGATTCCTTAAAATCAGTGCCATCAATTGTGTAGGTTTTTAGTCCGAAACCTTGAGCGTAATGGGTAGCGTCTACCGCTCTAGTTTCTGAAGCGTGAGCAGAAATATCCCATTCGTTATCTTGTACTAAATACAGAATAGGTAATTTCTTAAGTGCAGCCATCTGAAAAGCTTCTGCAACCTCTCCTTCAGTAATGGAAGCATCTCCAAAAGAACAAACAGTGATTGGTTCTTCTCCTTTTTTAGGTTTTGACAAACCCTCCATTTCTTTGTATTGAATTCCCATTGCAACACCTGTTGTTGGGATTGCTTGCATTCCAGTAGCAGAAGATTGATGAGGAATTTTAGGGAACCCTTCTCTTTTTAAAGATGGGTGGGAATAATAAGTTCTCCCCCCAGAAAACGGATCCTCTTTTTTACATAAGAGTTGTAGCATGAGTTCATAAGGGGTTATTCCAATTCCAAGTAGCATTGCATCATCTCTGTAGTAAGGTGCTGCCCAATCATGTTTAGTTAGTTGCATGCCTACAGCTAATTGAATTGCTTCATGTCCAGCAGATGTAGCGTGTACATATTTTGAAGTTATTTCTTTGTTTTCTTCAAAGATATTGGTCATAGCTCTTGCAGTACACATTAATGTATACGCATCTTTATAAATATCTTGGTTGATCTTATTATTACTCATTATTTAATTTCTTAACCATAGTAAGTATGGTTGCAAGCATTACCGTTTCTCCTTCATCATCATATACATCTACTAAGAATTTTACAATTCCTTTTGCAATATCGTCATCCTCTCTTTTTTCTTGGCTTATTTTTTCTTTTGCAGTAAATCTTACTCCAACAGTCATTCCAGGATATACAGGTTTTGTAAATCTACACTCATCAATTCCGTAGTTTAGAAGTACTGGCCCTTTTGCAGGATCTACAAATAAGCCAGCAGCTTTACTCATAATAAAATATCCATGCGCAACTCTTTCTGTAAATATAGTGCCTTCCAAAGAATTTTCATCCATATGAGCATAGAATTTATCTCCTGAAAGTTCTGCAAAATCTTCTATATTATCAAGTGTTACCAAATGTTTGTCTGTAATTACGGTATCTCCAATTTCAATTTCTTCAAAGTGTTTTCTAAACACATGAGGTCCTTCTGTATTTTGCTCTGCCCCAACTTGATATTGTTTGGTAAGTGCCGTAATGGTTGTCGGATGCCCTTGTATTGCTGTTCTCTGTAAATAATGTTTTATACCTCTAACTCCTCCCATTTCCTCTCCACCACCGGCACGTCCAGGTCCACCATGCGTAAGTAATGGCATAGGAGAACCGTGCCCAGTACTTTCCTTACTACAGGCTTCATTCAACACCAAAATTCTACCATGCATACTTGCAGCACCTAGAACAAACTGCTCTGCAATTTTCATGTTATTTGTGATAATAGAACAAACTAAAGATCCTTTACCCATTTTAGCAAGCTCTATTGCCTCATCAATGGTTTTATATGGTAAAATTGTAGAAACTGGCCCGAATGCTTCTATATTATGACAATCAGTTTTGTTAAACGGATCATCATTTAAAAATAGAATTGGGCTGATAAATGCTCCTTTGTTTTTATCTGCTCCAGTAACTTCAAATTCTTCTAGATTTCCGTAAACAATTTCTTGTGATTTTGCAAGTTGTTGTACTTTTTCTGTTACTTCTATTTTTTGTTCATTCCCTGCTAAACTTCCCATTCTTACCCCTTCTACTGAAGGATCTCCAATAGTAGTTTTAGCGAGTCTTTTCCCAAGTGAAATTTGCACATCTTCTACTAGTTTATCAGGAACTATTATCCTACGGACAGCTGTACATTTTTGCCCTGCTTTTACGGTCATTTCTTTTTGTACTTCTTTTATGAATATATCAAACTCTGCAGTTCCAGGAATTGCATCTTCACCCAAGACAGAGCAGTTTAAAGAATCTGCTTCCATATTAAATGGTACAGACTCTTCTATTAATTTAGGATGTGCTTTTAACATTTTTCCAGTATCAGCACTTCCAGTAAAGGTTACTATATCTCCCGTTTGAACGTTATCAATAATTCCTCTAGCACTACCACAAATTAGTTGGAGACTTCCTTCAGGAAGAATCTTAGAATCTACAATTTCTCTCACCATCATTTCGGTAAGGAAACAAGTTAGGGTTGCTGGTTTTACAATAGCAGGAACTCCTGCCATAAGGTTAACAGCAATCTTTTCTAACATTCCCCAGATTGGGAAGTTGAAAGCATTAATATGTATTGCAACTCCTTCTCTTGGAGTCATGATATGATGACCTATAAAAGTTCCGTTTTTAGATAGGGGAGCCATATCTCCATCCACATGATATGGTAGGTCAGGAAAGTTTTTTCTAAGAGATGCATTAGCAAAGATATTTCCAATCCCACCTTCAATATCAATCCAAGAATCAATTTTAGTAGCTCCAGTTTCCCCGCTTAATGCGTAAAATTTGTTTTTTATTGAGTGCAGATGTAGTGCTAAAGCTTTTAACATTAATCCTCTTTCCTGAAAAGTCATCTTCCTAAGTTTTGGGCCTCCAACTTTTCTGGCATAATTCATCATCTCAGAGAAATCTAATCCTTTTGATGAAGCTGTTCCTAATTGCTCTCCAGTAATAGCATTAAATAGAGGAGTTCCCCCTCTATCTCCTTTTGTCCATTTTCCTAATGCGTAATTGTTGTAATTTTTCATTTTATTCTATAACTATTCTTTTCTCTACTGTTCCATCATTATAGATGTAAAAAAGAGGCGTATTCTTTCTGTAGGGTGTTTTTTTACCTAATACATCAGTAACCTTAATTAGAGTCTTACTAGTATTCTTAACATTTATAATTCCAGTAGGATTATAAGCATTGACAAAGGTTGAATCTGAAATGACACATCCATTAGCATCCGTTACTATAACGGTATATAAACCAGGCGCTAAATTAACTTGTGAATTAGCTGTCCCTCCATTACTCCAAGTATAAATATAAGGAGGTATCCCTCCAAAAATAGAAGCAGTAGCTGAACCATCATTCAATGCAGAAGTCTCATCAGTAGAGGTTACTGAAATATTTAAAGCAGGAGGTTCAGTAATTACAACTGTCTGAAATATCATACAGCCATTTACATCTGTAACATCAACTGAATATGTTCCTGCAGCTAAGTTTGTAAATGTACCATTAGTTTGTGATAGTCCTCCACCCAATGAATATTGAAAAGGAGGCACACCACCAGAAGCAGTTACAATAATGCTTCCATCATTGTATCCATTACAACTTACATTAGTTGTAGAAACAATTACTGTATGATTACAGTAAACACAACTACTATCATCAATTGTTGCGAGTGGGTTGTAATTTGAAGCCAATGAGTCCGTACAACCTAGAATAGGAGTATAAAAAAACCAATCAAACTTTTGTGCTCTGTATAGATTTCCACCATTAGCATACTCTAATTGAAATACTATTTGATTGTTAGCGTCAACCTCTGTAACAATGGACCCTATATTTAACCATTGTAAATTCCCAAAATTAATAATAGTATTTCCATTTGGTAATCTTTGTGCCCCTCCTATTGATGGGGTATACAATGAATCAGGATGAATAAATTCCCACACTTTTGTAGCCTCCATTAAGTTAGTGTCTAACTCATATTCAACCGCTCTTGAAACATTATTTCCACTTGGATAATATTGCCCACTATAATTACCGTTATCATACATCAAATATCTATTGTTTCCTAAACTTCTTATTGAGTGTTGATGAGTAAAAGGATAATCATTTACGAATGTAAACTCATTTTGAGAACCTCCCCATCTCCAAATAATTTGACCTGTTGTTCTGTGTATCTTTGTTATTTCATCCAATCCTCTACTGGATATAATAAAATGCCCATCAAAATCAATGTCAATTGCATTTGCATGGATAAAATTAAGACTTGCACCAGTCCATGGACTCATGTAAGTGTTATCTGTTACATGAAAATGATCCCAACTTTTCCATTCAAAAACTACATTATGATTTGGATCTAGTTCTTGAATTATTAAGCCTTCAACTATTGCATTTGGGTCTCCTCCTGTCACCACAGTATCCATTGCATAAGGCTGTTCGTCATAAGCTATAAGAACATAATTTCCATTTGCCAAAGCCAAGAAATCATGATTATCAGCTATATATCCATTCTGCATATATACAGAATCTACTTCATTTTGGAGGGAATCCATGATGAACCATCCTTTTGATTGCCTGTCGAAATAACTAAGTTTGTTATTATAATTTACTTTAAAATCCCCTCCTTTCATTCCCCAATTTTCTGAAAATATTTCTATTCCTGTTGAATCAACAATTTTAACAGGTTTTTGAGGTGTTCCCCCTCTTTGAAAGAATAGATTTCCTGACCAAGCATTATTGGTGTTTACGGTAATATTGTAGTTTGCGGGTTGACTAAATCCAATTAATGGATAGCAAAGTAATATGAGTAGTAGTTTTTTCATCATTTTGTTTTTTTCCAAGTATCAAATGTTATTTTCTGCTTTTCTTTTCTGTTTTCTTCTATTTCTGAAAGTGGAGTACATTCTTTCATTAATGTTCTGCATTCTTCTGGTAATTCTTGATATAGTTCTGTTCCTTTACTTTTCCAATTTATCATGTTGTCAGAAACATCTCCTTTAATCATTGCAGGATTACCCACTACAATTTTTCTGTTTGGGATTTGCATTTCTCCTTTTATAAAGCAAAGAGCTCCTACAATACATTCATCACCAACATTCGCATCATCCATAATTACTGCATTCATGCCCACCATACTATTTTTACCAATATTCGCTCCATGTATAATCGCTCCATGTCCAATATGTGCGTTTTCTTGTAAGACAACATCTTTCCCAGGGAAAATATGAATGATACAATTGTCCTGAACATTACAACCATCTTCAATCGTAATTTGCCCCCAATCACCTCTAAGTGAAGCTCCAGGACCAATATATACATCTTTGCCAATAAGTACATTTCCAATAATAGTTGCCTCCTTATGTACAAAGGAACTTGGATGTATTACTGGTTTATATCCATTAAATTCGTAAATCATATTATTTGTTAGGAAACCACTCTTTTGCAGTACGAAATACTGTGCCTTTGAAATGAGCTATTTCTATATTATCTTGGTTAGTAATTGTTATGTAATACAAAGCAGTTTTACCTCCTTTGTTTATTTCTTCTGCATGAGCAAGAAGAGTATCACCACTCATAACTTTTTTGGTATGAGAAATTGAAGTCTCAATAGATACAGATTGTACTCCATCTGAATTTGCAGCAAAAGCTAAACAGCTATCAGCTAATGAATAAGCTATTCCACCATGGGCAATATCAAAACCATTAGTCATTTCCTTTCTAACTTTCATTTTAAGTTTGCACAAACCAGTAGAAGTTTCTAAAACCTCAATACCTAGCCACTGACTAAAAGCATCTCCATTTATCATTTTATCTACTACCTTTTTTGCTAAATCCATTAATAAAAAGTCTTATTTTCTTTTGCCATTCGTTTTAATAATGGGGAAGGTCTGTATCTATCCTCACCATATTCAGCCTGTAGATCTTCTAATTGTTGCAGCACATTCTCTATGCCAATCTCATCCGCCCAAGAAAGTAATCCTTTTGGGTAATTTACCCCTTTTTTCATAGCTAAATCAATGTCTTCCTTTGTCGCAATGTTTAGGAACAGTGCATCAGCTGCCTCATTAATTAGCATGGCTAATACACGCCATAAAATTTTCTTCCCTAGCCCCCTATCTTCATTTGCTTCTGGCATTTCGTTAGCATAGTTGTAATACCCTTTACCTGATTTTCTTCCTAAATAACCTGCTTCCATCATTCTTTTTTGAGTGAAAGACGGTTTGTATCTGGAGTCAAAATAAAAGGAAGTAAATACAGTTTCCGTTACCGTATAATTGATATCATTTCCTATATAATCCA
>Ga0187827_10001062_pt1 | contig 41360 bp, 30 predicted proteins | sample ETNtaG_39_FD_167969 | JGI IMG/M metagenome (GOLD analysis project Ga0187827, IMG submission 167969) | Marine microbial and viral communities from oxygen minimum zone, Eastern Pacific Ocean - ETNP2014_SV_150_PacBio MetaG (Illumina Assembly) | ecosystem: Environmental > Aquatic > Marine > Hypoxic...
AGCAAGCATTAATTTTTTAAAAAAATTACGTCGAATTTGATTTTCAGAAAGAAGGTCCTGGGTATCAAAAAATGAATTCAACCTTTTCCAGGATGGATTCTCCAAAAAACAAAAACCAGATGAATATGGGGTTCGATCCGACTCGTCTCCGTTAATTCACTAATTGTCTCTTAATCCCTTTATTTCCAGAGTATTTTAGGTATCCATTAAATCATATGTATGACAGGTTAAGGTGTACGTTTCAACTAATTAGCCTCCCTCCTATCCTCCTCAAGATTCCATAATTCCTCATTCGGTTCTTAAGGTACTACATCAGTAAAATCCAAGTCCCACATCAGTCCCTCCATTAGGAACCTTTAGTTCATCTCAGGCTCCCATGTATCCCATAAGGGAGGAGGTCGGGAGACGTTGGTATTACAAATGGGGACACAGATTTTTTGATGAGATACTTGGGTTCCACAATGGATAAAACCCTTTATCCCTTATGGGATCAAACTGGTTTGTTTTTTTTAAACTAAAGTTTACTCAAGTTCTTGCCGATACAGAATAGAGGTCTATTCAAGTATTGAATCAAGTATTGAAAGAGCATTTTGAAGAATTGCTAAAAGAACCGATGAGAACAGTACTATACACATTTATTCCTATTTTATTCCTAATACCTTCTTTGTCTAATCTTCTTGCTCAAAATTTAATTAATTTAGATGATTATACAACTAGTGTTGGCTGTAGAGGAGTTTACATTGGAAGCTATGATGATGTTTATGTTCTTAATTCAATAGAAAACGTAACAGGCGAAGCTCTTAGTATAGATGGAACACCTGTAGGTGCTTGTTACACTGAAGTACTTTTAAGTAAAAAAATTGGAGGAATACAAAGTTTCAGATATGAAGTAAATTATAATCCATTAGAAAATATAAATGAGACACAGCGTGTAAATCCATTTGATGAAAGAGGTAAATCTAGTGCAAAATCAAATTTTGAAGATAAAAAAGCTACAATCCAAAGACTTTCTTCAGATATAGCTCCATTTGGTCAACTACCAGAATTAGTTATTTCATTCAGAGAGGATTACTTTCACAGTATGATTAAAGTAAAATCAACTAAACCTATTAAATATATCCCTTATGATAACAGCACATCTTCTATCAATCTTAATCCAGATACTGATTATTATGTGGATATTGTACTTGAAGAAATCAACATATCCTGGAATTTTTCATTTCTAAAAATCCCTTCTAGAATTTCATATTTTGATCTAATTTATCAAAAACCTGTACTGCTTGTTAATACCTTTAATAAAGATACATATGATTATAACTTATATTCTCCTAAATTCTTTATTCAAGGTGCACAATTAGATTTTTTATCAATACCAATATTTGATTCATTTGATGCAAAGATATCTTATGGGTACTCATTGGGTAATTCATATATGATTATGAAAAACGAAGATCTAGATTCAACCTTAGATAAAAAAACAAAAGTAAATATGCATAGATTCAATCTTGGAATAAATTATCAATTATCAAAAAAGATGTTTTTTAATTATTTTGGAGAATTTATGTGGATCAAATTAGACAGTAAAAAATATAACAATCAAACAATCAGTTTAGATGCTATAAATAATATTTCATTTTTTCTTATTTTTTGAATTTACAAAGATAAATAACAAGTTCCTTAGTCGAGATCTTAAGGCACTACATCAGCAAAACCCATGTTCCACACGAGTCCCTTCAGGACCTTCCTTTAACTCATCTCTGACACTCATGTCACCCATAAGGGGGAATGTCGGGAGACGTTGGTATACTAATGGGGCACAGGTTTTTGGCCTGAAATAGTTGATAACACAGAAAATTGCTGAATCATAGATTTCATTCAACATGTCAAACTTTTGTTAGGAACCCATTATGCATTGCATAAAGTCTTTTGCAACCAACTTCAGAATAACTCTATGAAGTATTTCCTGATTTTTTGTATCCTGATGCAATTATCAGTTTCAGTAATTAAAGCTGAAAAAAAAGGCTGGCTAGATGGAATTACATTAAGAATTGGATACACATCACAAACAGATAGTCTTACTTTAGATAATGATTCATTCGTTAAGTCTAATACCAAAATTAACCAGAAAAAATTAGGTGGAATGGGTCCTCCAGGAAGTACAGACAAATTTCCTTTGGCGATTTCATTTCCTGAAACACTTATGAATTCATGGTCATTCAGACAAATGTACTTTGATTATGTCCCTTATTCAGAAGTAAATGATCTTCCTCCTGACGATCCAGACTTTGAATCAAAACTTACATCTGCTGAGGCTACTGGAACTGGGACAATTTATTTAGTACAGAGTGAATGGCAACAGTCATTTATTAAAGATACTTTATTTAATGGAAATACGGCCCGATTGGAATTTATTAATAATAACACTAATTGGGCCTTGAGTTCTGATATCAAAAGATCAGCTGTGTTTTTAGGATATATGTGGGGTGTTTTTTATCCAAGCAGTGAAACAAATCGTTGGATGAAGATAGGTCTTGGAGTTGGAATAGGATATGGATTTTATGATGCGACAATCAATTTATGCACAAATTATGTACTTTCTTTATCATATAAAGATGATGGGAAGCTGGATGATGTTCATAATGGTAAGTGTAATGGAAAAACAAAGATTGATGAAATTCATGGTCAAGGGCCTATCGGTAGTGTAGGACTTCATGTAACAGTTTATGAAAGTTTTACTAAAGAATCAGTATGGAAATTTGCTTCTTTTGATATTTCTGGACCTATAGGTGGAGATTCAAGTGAATTTAATCTAAAAAACTTTAATCAGCAAAAAATTAAAACCTCTTCGATTGCAAATTCTATAGATGTTATATCTTATACATATCGATTTTAAACAATAATTCTCACTTCCAATTAAACCTTCAAAAAAAATTTATCCACCAGATTAAATGGGAAACTTACCAACAGGCAACTGATCCACCCTCGAACACCCTTCACCCACGTACCAAAAGCTACCCTCTTCCATAACCAAGGTACTCCATGCTCCTAACCCTTTTCCATCCTCTGTCTTCAATTACAGGTCTGACAAGCCATAGGACTATTAAGTAACTACTAGTAGAGCCAAAGTATTCCATTTGATTTAACTTGAGCAAAATGGTTACCCAATAGTTATGAGGCCCACTAAGGGAAAGGTTGGTAAACCTTATAGGATACCTTAGTCTTCTCTATAGATATTCATATCATCATATCCCTAGTTTACTAGAACCCATGACTCCACTTGAGTCATATCAAGAAACTCTTGTTCCATCAACTCTCTACACATATCCACCCAAGCCCTACCCGCCACTCAGCATCATGTATTGGTAAAGCATGTATACCTGGGGTCCTTTAGTCCAACAAAGGCCTTTTAATGAGCAAACATGACTTGCTTCAATTTAGATTTGCAGTATTGTAAAAGTTTTAAACAGATACAACTTGAAGCATGCAAACAGAAGCAATCAACACCACTACAGAAGTTTCTAAAGAACAAGAAACCACTCAGTCTAAGACCTTCAATCTCAGGCTTGATGCAATCTAGGTATGCAGATGGCTTTTATGAGTGGTCTAGGAGGGATTCTCTATTATCTCTTTTCCTGCACTTGTCCTACTTGATCCAGATTCTGGTACAAAATAAATTCCTAAAGCACTGATACCAGTGGTTCCAAGACCAAAAGTGGGTGATCACATAGATCCCCCTCGTCTCCACCATTGATTTATCATTTGTTTAAAAACTGGAACCCCCGATCCCTCAGATATACCAAGAAGCATCAAAAAGGCATTCAAACGAAGACAAATACCGCGAATTGAATGAGGATCAGTCGAACTTGGAATGAAACATTTTCAAATCTTGGGGCTCGCCCATCACGATCAAGACATCTCCAGTCTGAAAAATGTCATTGCCGCTGACGTGGTAGTGGTGTTTTCCGTCCCGGTTGATGCCAAGCACCTTGAGGGAATTTCTGAATTGGCAATCCTTGAGGGCTTTTCCTGAAATCGGAGAATCCTCCTGGACGAGGATCTGGTCCAGTTGCAGTTCCTCATTTTCGATATCGAGGGCCCGGTTGAGAAAATCCATCACTTTGGGACGGATCAGGCTTTGGACGACCTGGAATCCTCCCAATTCAAAGGGGGAAAGCACCCGGTCGGCACCGGCCCGATAGAGTTTTTTTTCAGATTCATGCACGGTCGCCCAGGCAACAATCTGGATTTCCGGTTTCATCTGTCTGGCGGAAAGGACGAGGAAGACGTTTTCGGCATCCACACCGAGGATGGCAATCAAGCCCACTGCCTTTTGGATTCCAGCTTTCTCCAGCACGAAATCCTCACTTGCATCTCCAGACACCGCCAGGTATCCGAGTTCCCGGGCCGTTTCGATATGTTCCGGATTTTTTTCAATGACCACAAAAGGCATGGCGTGGATGGCAAAATGCCTGCAGACGGCTTTTCCCTTGCGTCCGAAGCCACAGACGATGAAGTGCCGTTGGAGTTGGTTGATTTGCTGTTCCATTTTCATTTTTCTCATAAAAGTAACAATTCCGCCTTCCAGGATGAAGCCGAAGATCAGCGATCCGCAATAGGCCAATGAACCGAAACTGACAAGGATCAGCAGAACACTGAACATCCTGCCTGCCTCGGTCAATCGATGCAGTTCACTGTAACCAACCGTGGAGATGGTAATCACCGTCATGTAGAAGGATTCTTCCCAAGCCCAGCCTTCGACCCAACGGTACCCGACAGTACCAATGATCATGAGGATCAGGGGCAGACCGACCACGATGACAACTTTCATGCGCATGCTTCCTCCACCGTTTGACGTTCCTCCTGATCCCAGCGCATAAGAATGTTTTCCAGCAGTTCTGGTTCCAACAAAAAAAGTCCGCGTTTTTTCGGGACGAGCACCTCGTGACGAAAATTTCCGCAGTCGAACAGGGCATCAAAACAAAAATCTCCACTGGAGATGATCGGACGGATTTCAAGGATCCTGGTTTCCTTCGGACAGAAAATACCATTCACGAGTCCTGCCCCATGGGGTGTGATCAGATGGGTGATTTGACTGAAAAGGGCGATCTGTTTGAAGATGCTGCGTTCTTCAGGAACCAAAACCCGGAATCGATGCTTTTCGAGAATGGGGATCAATTCCTCCTCATTCACCAGGTGTCTTCTGCGCACATGCCTGCGGGAGAGGAAGAACCGCTTCCATTTTTCTGATGCAGGAGATTTTTTTTCATGTTTCAGCAGGTGTTTCCTGATGAAATCCTGGACCTGTTGGAACTTTTCCAGGTTCCAGGCAGGAACCGGCATCGCCGGAAGTTGGAGGTGTTCCACCTGAAAGATCCCTTCGCCAAGAACCTTTGTTTCAAATCCACATGTCTGCAAAAAGGCTTTGAAGGGCTCCGGCATCCATTGCGGAACAAGAACCGGACGACGATCACTCCTGATCAGATGAGGCAGGAGATCGGTGATCAAATGGTAATAACTGTCCATGTGGGGAGAGATACCAAGATGATACTCTCCACGCAAGTATTTCGCAGACTTCCTTTCCGGAATGCCTTGAGTGATGCGTGAACGGATCTGCCTGAAATGTTCTCCATAGGCCGGGTTGGCTTCAGGTCTTTTCAGGTCCCATGGAAAGCGTTGGAAGTGATGCCAAAGATGATTTCCACAACAAACGAAACCATCTCGTCCATCGATCAATGCATCTTCCAGAAGCAGGAGATCTGATGGCTGGTGCATGCGGTCAGTCAATTCTAAGAATGTGTATGCCCGATCAGGGATAAGGGGATGAATGGAAACCTGGAACTTCAGTCTGTTCCGTAATGCTTCCGATAATAATCACGGTAGGCTCCGGAAGTGACCTGTTCCACCCAATCCTGATGATCGAGGTACCAGCGGAGGGTTTTTTCCAGCCCTTCTCTGATTTGGTGACGGGGTTTCCATCCCAACTGTTTACAAATTTTCGAGGCGTCAATCGCATAACGTCGGTCATGTCCCGGTCGATCACGGATATGTCGGATCAGATTCAGGCAGGACTTCTCCGGGGAATTTCCAAGTTCGGAGTCCATCACCTCACAAAGATGACGGACCATACTCAGGTTTTCCCATTCGTTGAGACCTCCGATGTTGTAGGTTTCACCAGACTCCCCCTTATGAAAGACAAAGTCCAGGGCCTCACAATGATCTTCCACATAAAGCCAGTCACGGATCTGCAATCCGTCTCCGTATACAGGAAGAGGATCCTGATGGATGCAGTTGCGGATCATGAGTGGGATTAATTTTTCAGGAAACTGGAAGGGCCCATAATTATTCGAACAGTGGGTGACCAGGATGTCCATGCCGAAGGTGTGATGCCAGGCCCGCACCAGGTGATCACTGGAAGCCTTCGAGGAAGAATAAGGCGAATTGGGAGCAAAGGGAGTTTCCTCCGTGAAAATACCGTCTTTCCCCAGAGAACCGTAGACTTCATCGGTACTGACATGAACAAACCGGTGAGACTTTAAATCATCCTGCCAGTGTTTTCTGGCCACCTCCAGCAGATGGAAGGTCCCGTTGATGTTGGTTTCGATGAAAGGAGAGGGATCGTTGATGCTGCGATCCACATGGGATTCTGCCGCAAGATGGATCACTGCATCGATAGAATAGCGCTCAAAAACCTCGTCGAGCTGTTCCTTTTTTCTTAGATCACCGTGGAAGAAATGGTAATTCGAGTTGGACTCAACCCCAGCCAGGTTGGCTGGGTTGCCTGCATAGGTAAGGGCATCGAAATTGACGAGGGTGTCGTCTGGGTGTTTCTCAAGCCAGTAATGAATCAGGTTGGAACCGATGAAACCAGCACCCCCGGTGATCAGGATGACCATCCATCAAAACGATGCACTCAGCAAATCAATATGTAGACCGTATTGATTTTCATGGTGCTTTAGCTTCGGCACCCATTTCAGTGGCTGCAAAACCAGCTGTTTTCTATCAGAATCATAATGCAACAGGCCTTCTTCATGTTTTTTGCTCATGAAGGCGTCACCTCCAGCATTGACATCGTAGACGCCATAACCCATCCCAATGAAAACACCGAATGCAGCTCCACGAACGATGTATTTACTGAAGAGTTTATCATCTTTATCAGTATCTTGAAGGGACCAGGATGCCAATCCTACTACCGAGCCGATAGCAGCTCCCCAGAGACTGTTTTTGAAGACGATTTCCAGTGCTTGGGCACGGGCATGGCTTTGAAGGTTAATAAAGAAGATCGCGGCGAGTAAACCGACTAGAATCATCCGATGAAAGCGGTTCATACACAACTCCATGTTGTTGGCATAGAATTTTTATAGGATATACAATTACGAAGATTCAAATTACATCAATTAGGACAGGAGTTCAACCTTTCCTTGAATTCTGGATGAAGACTTCATCAAGTATCACCATTCATTCTTATCATCTGGATACACTTCCTTTTGCATGAGCAACACTCCACCTGGACTTATAGACGCTACAATCTCAGGAGGATTCCTCTCCGATCACCTCGATTTGGATCAGAAATGGTGGCTTGTCAATCGCGTGATGGAGTTGATCGACTCCCATTCCCGCTCTGCCCCCAGTTGCCAGAAATTGATGAAACCATTACTAGAGGAATTCTTTCCGGGTTCCAAGGAACTTCCAGGAACATCTTCTGATCACGTCAATGCAAGAAAAAAATCAGGAATTTCAACCACTCCTCAAATTCGGCATCGGCTGCTGGACGAACTGGCCCGTTTTGTAACCCGTGACCTTCCTCTGGAACGGAAAGCACTTCGGATCTTTCAGAAATCCATGGAGGATCTTGAACTCAGCCCGAATCAACAGACGAAATGGATGAAAAAGCTGGGGCTACATCAGCTTGCAGGCAAGCCTCAGATTGCCGTTCAGACCACCCATGATTATGTGAAAACCGAGTTGCTGGATTGTACTGAAGATCATGCACTGTTTCATTTCCATCGACCGCTGGTGCGAGGGGTTTTCATCATGCTGGAACTGAAAAAAGACTGCAGAACCGAAGAGTATCATTCGCCACTGCATGCCACCGTTGAGAAGGTCACGACAAATCCGCTGAAAAAGGGAGAATACCTTGTAAAAGTGGAGTTCCAGCAAATGCTTGAAGAAAAACATGGCATTCTCGAACGGTTCAAACCAACTTCCCAGAACACCGATCGATTTCTGGAATATGGGGACATTCCGTCCCCCAGTCGATCCCTGAAACTGAAACTGGTCGGCTGCCCGCTTTGCGACGAAACGCGTCTTCCCTTCTGGTCCCTAAAACCCGGTACAGTTCGGGAGAGCAGGAACCTTTTCGGACTTCCGGTTTATGGTTCTCCCTACCCCGGATATGAAGAATGTGATTTCCAGCGATTGCGGGTCACTGTCTGTCCTCGGTGCTTCTTTGCATCATCCCGGCTCAAGGATTTCATCATCCATTCCGGGAGTTCTTACATGAATGACCGGATTTTGATGAGGAGGCTTTGGGATTCCTCATGCCCTGAATTGAAAAAAACCCTGCATGAACTGCCAAGCCGTTTTGGAACCCATACGAGAACCCTTGAAGAAGCCGTGCTTTCTTTCGAAATTGCGATCGAATCCCTGGAAAAACTCCTTGAGCTAAAGGAAGATCAGGAAATAGTGATGGAACTCCTGACCCTTGGGTTGCTTCGTATCAATGCACTGGAACAACTTGAGCGTTCCAGAGACACCAGGGAGCAAAAGGCCCTATGCCTAAAAAGAATCGGAGATCCTCTCTCGGGCTATGGCAAAGAAAACCGGATTCGGGTTCTTTTCTGGAAATGCATGTTGGAATTGCAGACCGGTGGCAGAAAGCAGGCCTCCAACAGTTTACGGCAACTGGAAAGCCTTGCCCTTGGGAGGGAAACGGATCTCTACACGGCAAAACTTCTCGAAGAGTGTCTGATACAGGCAAGAAAGGCCTTACTCAGAAAAGATACCCCTTCCCAAAAAACCAGGATTTGAATTACAAACCAATTCCGAAAAGTCTCATTACAACAAACACGAGGAGAAAGATCCCTCCTATGATCACGAGCAGAAACATCCGGTCTTCCATCTTGGGTCGAATCCTGATTCAACCGGTACAGTTGATTTGTTGATTTTCACGAATCAGCATTTGCACTTCTTCCAAAAACTGATCCGCATTTATTTCTAGTCCTTCCAGTCCTTCGAATTCTGAAATTTCACCGTTCCTCTCTAGATAGAGCATAGGATAGTGCTCTTTAAGCATTTGACCGAAGGGAATGCGCCCTTTTATTCCACACCCCATCACATCAGAAAAAACAACAAGGTATTCCCCGCGGCCTTTTGAACTTTCTTCACGAAGCTGGGTCCAATTTTGTTCAACAAACTCTTTGCGCACTTGTGCGGTGAAATGCCATTTCTTGCACCCTGAAGTCCCGGAGGTACTGGCTCCTGCAAAGGTAGGGCTGAAGGTGATGTTCACCGAAAGCATCCCTGGATCTTTGCTGGCAAGCCCCATCGGCCCCCCACGGTTGCAGGCCAGAATCGGGTCCGTCCAGAATTGGAGGAACAGGATACTGAGTGCCAGCGGTACTAGAATCTGCATTTTCAACTTAAGAGAGTTCATCTTGATTGCAGGCAGCACGCAGGACCGGATCTTGAAGGATCCAACCCTGGACCCTACGTGGATAATCCTTTTCTCTTTCAGGGGAATTCAGCACCTCAACGGCCTCAGGAAAATGACTCCGCAGCACGCGATTGAATCGGGGTTGAACTTCATTTGGGCATGACATCAATTTCGACCAAGCTTCAAGCAGTGTCCCTTGACCTGCCGAACTTTGTTCCAGAAGCCCCTGATGCCGGATGCGTACAAACTTCTCCCTCTCCTTTAGAAGTAAAAGAGCAAAATCCCAGTTTTGGCATCCGGAGGTCCCGGACGTGGTGGAACTCGAATAAACCGGCGAAAATGTGAGATCAACCATCGACATCACGGGATCCCTGGATGTGACGCCCATGAAACCCTCCCCGGTACATGCTGCATGGAGGTTTGCACCAGACGAAATCAGCAGCATCAATAGAAGACACTTTCTTAGCGAACCCAACACGGATGCCTTGAGCCTTCTGCTTGGGGCTCTCAATCCTGATATGGGTTGTTCCACAGGTAAAAACTCTCTCTCAAAGTGTTCCAGGATTTTAGCTTCTTTCGAATGCTGAATTGGGAAAATGAAATAATCTGCCTGGACCCTATCCATATGAATGTCATATGAGTATCGTAAGATTTCAGATTAACTTTCTGAATCTAAACGATCCATCTCTTTTCAATGAGGTGCCATTTCCATAAGGAAAAAATAGAGGCAGTCCCTCATCGAACAGGCTTACGCAGTTTGTGTGATTTTTTCAGGACCTGGTTTTTTATCGATTCGATGCTTTTTCCCAACGCTTTGTAGAGATTTGCATCATCAACGTTGCTCACCAACTGCTTGCTTTGGAAATTGCAGTTGATACCAACATGATATTTTTCATCCTCCTCCTTATTCAACCTGACGTGAAAAGGGTATTTGTTGTCCGTGATTTTGATCAGTTCATTAAACATCTGATGAACGTGGTCTAAAACCGCTTCCGATTGACGCATGTTGTTAAAAGTGAGATGAAGTGACATAGCTTCCTTGGCTGGAGTTGAAAGAGTATTCCGAATGGCTTCGGTATTTGGGCTTAAGCCTCAATGAAAGCTTTAGGATCTTACTCGGTTTTTGGTTCCTTTCCCGGTTCATCCAAAATCTGTTCGGTCACCGTTTCTAATTGTTCATCAATGGCATCATTCCTTGGAACCAGGAAAAAATAACCCGGGATGGCAATAATCAGGTAGGAAAAAAGGCCTATGATAGCAAGAATGATGATGCGCATATTGCTCCGGTTATGAACAGGGTTCCTGATAATGAAGCTTTTTTAAGCCTCATTTCTTCTTAACAGATTATGACTCCGATGACAAGCAGACAATCTTCATAATGCAAAAGAAAAATTAATCTGCACGGACACGATCTGGTGATGCCAGAATTATTCCTGAATCCTCTCGAATCATTTCGGGTTATTTTCAGGTTTTCAGAAGCAAGGCTTCAAAAAGGTTCTCAGGCTTTTCCGGCTCAACGAAAATTCAGAAGAAATACTGCTGCAATGGCCAAAAGGATTCCCATATAGCCTGTTCGCTCCAACCTTTCTTTCCAAATCAGGAATCCTGCACAACTGACAAGGATGATGTTCATCACTGCATGAAGGGTGTATGCCACTGCGGATGCGTTGCTGAAGTCCTCATGCCGGAGTGCCTGAAGTAGGAAGAAAAACATGCAGAAATTAGACACTCCCAATAGAATTCCGCGGCCCATTGCCCCACGAGTTACGGGGATACGATACCAGTACAAATAAACTACGGAGAACAGGAGAGAGAAACTGAAAACCAGGGTAATGAAGGCATGATGCTGTGAAGCCGTCCCATAGGTATTGAAGAGATTGACCCAAAGGTTGACACATCCCAGCGAAAACACCATCACTGGAATGAACCACAAGGCACGAAGATCAAGTTTTCCTGTGTCCGCTTTTTTGAGCTTGCTCATCAACAGCAATCCACCAATGGCCATAAGGATCCCGATGAGTGTGTTCAGGGTCAGGACTTCATCAAGGAAGAGCATAGCAAAAAGCACGGGTACCAGCAGTGAAAGCCTGGATGAAGAACCTGCCAGTGAAAGACCGTAATCCCTGATCCCCTGCATCAGGATCAAAAAGGTTGAGGGCCAGAGTAGTCCCCCTCCCAGACCTAGCCAGAAGGATGTTGCATCGATCTGGTGATCTTCCCCAAAACCAAAAAACAACCATCCCATCAACGAAGCACTGATGTAATTGGAAGTGATCACCACCCTCGCATCCCAACCCTGGATCTCACAATGCTTGATCTGTGCTGCATTCAAAAAAGCAGCAATGATGGAAATCATCAGAAAGGGCATTGGATTCCTAGAAGAGAATGGGTAGAATATTCGAAATTTTGAAGATCCTAACATATCAAATCATGAAGAGCTCAAACCTTGTTACAACTTCAATGCTAGCAGAGCATCTGGAAGATCCGGATTGGATCATCATCGACTGCAGGTTCAATCTGATATTTCCTGAAAAGGGAGAAAAGGATTATCAGGAAGAACACATTCTTGGAGCCCTCTATGTCCACCTCGACCGGGATCTTGCAGGACCGGTACAAAAGGGACGAAGTGGACGTCATCCTCTACCGGATCCTCAAACATGTATTCAAACTTTTTCATCCTTAGGTATCAATGATGGAAAACAAGTGGTCGCATACGACGACAGCGGAGGAGCAATCGCTGCACGGCTCTGGTGGATGCTCCAATGGTTGGGACATGAAAAATCAATGCTGCTTGATGGAGGATGGGAGCAGTGGAAACATGAAGAACGGCCCTGTTCCGGGAAAAGGGAGTCCGAACGCAAGGGCGAGTTCAATGCCAAATCCCCAAAACCGTGGATTTTCGATGCAGAACAAATCAGTCCCTCGATGAAAAACGGGGAGATTCTTTTATTGGATGTTCGAAACAGTTCACGTTTCCGAGGAGAAAAAGAACCCATCGACCCCATTGCAGGGCACATCCCTGGAGCGAAAAATGAACCCTTCCAGGTTAATCTCGACAGCAATGGACTATGGAAAAAAGGAAAAGACTTACGTCGACAGTATCTGGAACGCTTTCCGGAACTGGAGCAGAAAAAATGTGTCATCTACTGTGGTTCCGGAGTAACGGCCTGTCACACTTTTTTTGCCCTCAAGGAAGCAGGCTTCAACAACCATTCCATCTACCCCGGGTCATGGAGTGAATGGATCAGTGATCCATCACGCCCCATTGCTGTAGGAGAGGAGTAGTTTCTTCCGGGAGAGTCGAAGAACATGCGGTTTTTTCAAACCGGCCCTCACATTGAAATCTCCGTCTCGGCAACATAAAGCCATTGACGAACTTCATAAAAAAAGTTATAAAGAGTGTTTGCCTTTTTTTAAGAAATCTTAATTTTAATGGTTGGCAGCATGTCTGAGAACACACTCAACGCAACACTTCGGACGACCCAGGGAAAGTCGTCAACCCAGCTGATTCGACGGAACGGAAATATTCCTGCGGTACTTTATGGACCACGGGGGAATTTCTCATTGGAGATGGAGGAGGAAACCACCCGTCAGACTCTGGGAAAACTGAATAATGCCCATGAACTGGTGCATCTAAAAATCGACAGTTCAACTGGAGAGACCTGGGAAGGTAAGGTGCTTCTCAAAGAAATCCAAAAACACAGTTACAAGAACAAGTTGATCCATCTGGATTTCCTCGAACCTTCGGCCAATAAACCCTTGAATATCAAAATACAGATCCAAGAGAAGGGAGAATGCCCCGGAGTGAAGGAGGGAGGAGTCCTTCAGTATGTGGTCAGGGAAATCCCCGTCAGTTGCATGGCGGACAAAATTCCTTCTTTCATCGAAGTCGATGTCTCCAATTTAATGTTAGGGCAGACCCTGAAGGTCCAGCAAATTCCTCTTCCCGAAGAGCTCAAGTTGCAGACCAAACAGGATTTCCCTGTGATTTCAGTGGTTGGGCGCACCAAGTCTCTGGACGAAGAGGTAAGTCTAGATGAATCCTTGGAAGAAGGAGAGGAAGCAGAAGAAACGGAAGAAACGGAAGCTGAAGCATAATTTGATTGGAACACGGGCTTTGCTCCAGGAATCCATTATCCACATCATCAAAAAAGTCACTTCCCTTTAAGTTCCACTTTCAGCATATCCCTGAATTGAGAGGATTTTTCCATGCAGTTGATTGCAGGGCTGGGCAATCCTGGTGAAAAATACCGTGACAATCCTCATAACATTGGCTTTCGAACCTTGGACCAATTGATGGATGCATTGAATCTGGAAGGATTTCAAAGACGATTCAACAGTGAATTCTTCCGAACAAACGAAAACGGCGAAGTCACTCTGATGCTCAAGCCTGCAACATTCATGAACTGTAGTGGAGAAGCGATTGCCGAATGTGCCAGGTATTTCAAAATTCCTCCAGACAAGATCCTGGTCATCAGTGATGATCTTGACCTTCCTGCAGGAAAAGCACGATTGAGGGATTCCGGAGGCCATGGGGGCCACAACGGCCTTCGGTCGATCATGGAATGTCTGGGTACGGACAAATTCCTGCGTGCCAGAATCGGCATCGGCAGGCCTTCAACATTCGACAACGGGAAACAGGCTTCCGTGACAGAATATGTGCTAGGAAAAATGGAAGAAACGAAGGCGGAACTCTGCCTGCAGGCGATGGAGAAAGTGGTGGAAATGCTGGTCCGGTTTGTACGCTACTCTCATTTCCAGAGTACTTCGATCAGTATTCCAGGCCCTGAAATATCGACCACAGGTTAAGGCTGAAGCCATTCAGGAACAAATGGGACTGGAACTCGGAATCGTCGGACTGCCGAATGTTGGCAAATCAACCCTTTTCCGGGCGTTGACACGAATTGAAGCGGAAGCGGCCAATTATCCCTTCTGCACCATCGAACCGAATGTAGGCATTGTACCCGTCAGGGACGAACGGCTGCAGAAACTGAATGAGTTGATCCAGCCTCAGAAATGTGTCCCGGCAACCCTGAAGGTTGTTGATATCGCAGGATTGGTCAAAGGTGCCAGTGAAGGAGAGGGACTGGGCAACCAGTTTCTCAGCCATATCCGGCAAGTACAGGCGATTGCTCATGTGGTACGCTGTTTTGAAGACGAAAACATCGCTCATGTGACCGGTTCACCAAGTGCACTCGATGATCTGGAGATCGTTGAAACGGAACTGATTCTAGCTGACCTTGCGCAGATAGAACGGAAACTGGAACGGCTGAATAAACAGATGAAAGGAAAATCCGCCAAGGGGGGCCAGGCGGGTATCGATGAAACAGCTGTATTCCAGAAGATGCACGATTACCTGGCATCTGGAAAAATGGCAAGAAGTCTGGAACTGAATGAAGATGAGGAAAAAATCATCAGTGAACTGCAGTTGCTGACGGCCAAACCGTTTTTTTATGTGGCGAACCTCGCTGAGGCTGAACTCGAAAAACCAGGTCCTCAATTCAGGGCTTTGGAAAAATACGCATGTGAGCAGGAAAAAACCGTGATTCCCGTATCCGCCAAGTTGGAAGCCGAACTGAGTGAAATGGATGAAGAGGAATCAAGAGAATTTCTCGAAGAACTAGGCATCGAACAAACAGGATTGGACCAGGTGATCCTGAGGGGCTATGAACTTCTGAATCAGATCACGTATTTCACGGCAGGCACCCCGGAAGTACGGGCCTGGGAAATTCAGGAAGGGACAGGGGCATCCTCGGCTGCAGGTAAGATCCATACAGATTTTGAAAAAGGGTTTATTCGGGCTGAAGTTTATCATTATTCCGACCTGATCAGCTTGGGGACAGAAAATGCGGTCAAAGAGGCCGGCAAATTCAGGCTGGAAGGACGTGAGTATACGGTACAGGATGGAGACATCATGCACTTTCGATTCAATGTATAAGATTGATCTCTTTCAGAAGCATTTTTTGAAGTTTGACCTTCAAGGTACTGAAACTTAGGATCATTGCAGCATGCCGGTGTGAATCCAGGACCGCTGACATTTCAGTGAGACCGGCGTCCTTCTCTGGTCAAGGAGGAAGTCCAAACATACCGGGAATCTCCCCGGTTATCATTTCCTTGCCCGTTTTTGCGGGCTTTAACCGAAAGGAACCATCATGATCGGTTACGAAACCGTTTTTATCACCCACCCGGATCTTGAGGAAGATGTCCTCAAGACTTCTCTGAAGAAATTCAAAGACCTCATCAAAAAAGCCAAGGGAAAGGTTGTTCATGAACACCTTTGGGGTCGTCGAAAGATGGCATATTCCATTGCCAACCAGAAATACGGTGTTTACCACATCTGGTATCTGGAAGGTTCCGGAACGATGCTTGATGAACTCCAGACCCAGTTCCGTTACAGCGATGAAGTCATCCGTTTTCAGACAGTTAGGGTCGAGGATCTTGAAGAGGAATCAAATTTTTTCAGTGAAATGTTGAAAACTCAGCAAGAAGAAGAAGCCGCACGTAAAGTTCCCAAAGTTGCTGATTCTGAACCTGACAAAGACAAGGACAAAGACAAGGACAAAGACAAGGACAAAGACAAGGACAAAGACAAGGACAAAGACAAGGACAAAGACAAGGACAAGGACAAGGACAAGGATGCGGACTCAGATAAAAAAGAAAGTCCGGAACCGGTAGCAGAAACTGAAAAAACGGAAGAGACACCTTCTGCAGAAAAGGATCAGGAAAACTCCGTGAAGGAAGATGATTCAGAAAAATCCGAATCCACCCAGACTGAAAAAACAGAAGCATAATTTCATTGAGAACCTAATAACGGAGAACTCATGGCACGTAAAAAGAAAAAATTGAGAATGAGGCGTAATCGAATACCGGCCAGTATCCTGTTGCGTAGAAAACGTAAATCCTGCCCTTTCAAGGAAGCCGGCATCACGCGCATCGACTACAAAGATGTGGAATTGCTGAAGCCCTACGTCACAGAAGGGGGGAAGATCGTTCCTAGCCGGATTTCCGGAGTCTCTACCTCTTATCAGCGTAAACTCCAGCTGGCCATCAAACGGGCCCGTAATCTGGCTCTGCTTTCCTACACCGCAGGTTATGTCCCACAGTTTGAATCCACCCGAGTCCAGCGGTTCAACCCAGCACACAGGGAGGCGAGATGAGATTGATCCTCACCGAAGATGTAGCCAACCTGGGCTCACTGGGGGATGCTGTCGAAGTCAAAGCAGGATATGGGCGAAATTACCTGATCCCTCAGGGAAAAGCCTTGCTGGCCGACAACCGGGCATCCAAGGAACTCCAGCATCGGCTGACCCATCTCGAAAAACTTCGTCAGGGGAAAATCGCTCTTGCTCAGGAACAGGCAGCAAAAATCAAAGAACTGCAACTTGAAGTCGTTCGCAAAGCGGGACAGGGCGGACGCCTCTTTGGCTCGGTAACCATCCGTGACATCCTTCAAATGCTGACAGATCAGGGTTATGATTTCGACAGGAAGGTGGTCACTCTCCATGCACCGATCCGAAACGTCGGGAGTCATGAACTGACCATCCGGGTTCACACCGAAGTCCGAGTCTCACTGAGTATCAAGGTGATAGGAGAAATAGAACCGGGTGCTGCTGAGGTTGCTGAAGAAACAGCCGAAGCCTCCGAAGACACAGAAACGGGAGAAGAAAATCCGGAAACTGTGGAAGCTTCCGCAGAAGAATCTCAAGAAACGGAAACCGGTGTGGAAACGGAAGCCAGCGCCTGATCTAAGCGCCGAAGTTTCCTGGAACCTGCCCTTTTTCATTCCAAAAAGGAATGCGATTTGAAGGTTTCTTTAATAAATTGTTTCCGAAGAGTCTTTCTTCAGAAACAAACAGGTGATACCCTTCACAAATTGATGTGAGAGGCAGTTCAAACGAAGATCTGCCTCCAACATCGTATCCTCAACAAATCCCTGCGCTTTCTTTAGAAGTGCCCCGGGATGATCACCTTATCCGTGTGTACATGCCTCTGGATCCTAAATCCGTTCAATCCAGCAGCGATTCCGAACAACGGAATGCACCCTATGCATCCCGGCAGCGGGGAGCTCGAGGGAAACCCGATTTCGAGGCCCTTCTGCCCCATGACCGACTGGCCGAACAAGCTGTTTTGGGGGCCGTCATTCTGAATAATTCCGTGTTACCCAAGATGGCGGACATACTCAGGGATGAGGATTTTTTCTCGATGTCCCACCGCAGGATTTTTTCCGGGATGCGTGATCTTTCTGAAAATGAAGCACCTATCGACGAATTAACCCTTTCGCGATGGCTCGAAGATCAAAAGCTGCTTGAACATACTGGAGGTGTGGACTACCTCCTGGAACTTGCAGAAACCACTCCGGTTGCAGAAAATGCGGAAAGCTATGCGGAAATCGTCAGAGAAAAAGCCCAGCTACGGGACATCATCACCACCGCCCATGAAATTGCCCAACAGGGCCAGGAGGGCGCAGAAAGCATTTCGGACTTCATTGCTGAATCCAGTGAAAAATTAAGGTCCATCGACTCTCGCTATCGAGACGAGAGTTATCACCCCCTGAAGAAGATCCTACTCACCCAGTTCGAGCTGCTTGAAAAACTATCTGATCAACCCCAGCTCATCACCGGTGTCCCTTCCGGTTTCATCGACCTCGACAACATGACCAGAGGATTTCAGCAAAGTGATCTGGTCATTCTGGCAGCACGCCCCTCCATGGGAAAAACCGCCCTGGCGATGAATATCGGACTCAACGCTGCAGCCCATCATGCCGTTCCGGTATTGATCTTCAGTCTCGAGATGCCCAAGGAACACATTGCGATGAGATTGATCTGCAGTGAAGCCAGTGTCAACAACAAGAAAATGATGGTCGGAGATCTCGATCAGGATGACTGGGACAAACTTCTGGAGGCAACTTCCAGGATGATGGAAGCGCCTCTTTTGATCGATGACCAGTCCGGAATCAGTCCCAACCACATCCGTAAGGTTGCACGTCAGGCCAAGGAGGAATATCCCGAACTGGGAATGATCATCGTCGATTACCTGCAGTTGATGCAAAGCAGCCGTCAGCAGAATTCCCGTGAACAGGAGATCGCTGACATTTCCCGGTCGATGAAAGCCATCGCCAAAGAATTCAATCTGCCGGTGATTGCCCTTTCCCAGTTGAACCGTGATCTTGAACGCCGTGCTGACAAAAGGCCGATGATGGCTGACTTGAGGGAATCCGGTGCCCTCGAACAAGACGCTGACCTGATCCTTTTTATTTACCGTGATGAAATCTATAATTCGGAAACCGAAGACAAGAACATTGCCGAAATCAACCTGGCCAAACACCGTAACGGAGAGATAGGCGGTTGCAGACTGGCTTTTATTGGTCAATACACCAAGTTCGCCAACCTTGCCCTGGGCAGTGACCCCACCATGCCTTGAATCGCTCTCGAGCTTTCAACAATCCAAAAAACTTTCGTGAACCAGGAATTCAACCAGGAACCAACCGCAGAAAAATTATCTGCGATGCTGAACCCTGAAAACCTGAGACAAACGGTGGTGGCCTTCGCTCCTCCTTATCTTCCCATCCCCTGTTTCCCGGAAGTGATCGGAGCACTGCTCGAACATCTGATGCCACTCGAGTGGGAAGATCTCAATGAGCGTGGGAGGAATTTTCTGAAGTGGATTTCAGTCAAGGCCGAAGCAATCGACTCTCTGCTTCCAGAATCATCTGATTCACCTACACGAGGTTTCGAATTGCTTGCCATCAACCGGGAAGGAAATGGATTTGTGAAAATTTCCGAGCAAAGCAAGGAACTCGAAATCCCTTCTGTCATGCTCCGTTTTTCAACCCTGATTGCTACTTTTCTCACCGTCCGTCTTCTACTGAAACAGATGAAAGAAGATGGTTTCCCTGCTCCCTCTTTGGTATTCACTCAGAATGTGGATGGCGATTACCTGAACTATCCAAGAGCATTGCAAAATCTGCTTCAACTGTTTCCCGAATGCCAGCAGATGTTCCATTTTGAAGTCAGTGAACTGCTTACGGAAGATTATGTGACAACCATTCGTACCCTGGCGGAAGATCTAGGAATCCGATTCGTACTCGATGACACCAACAAAATGGACGCAAGGGTTCATCAAAAACTTCTGGACCTCGCGGACTGGATCAAGATCGATTTTCAGGCAACAGCTTCAATCGAGGAGCGGCTCAGGGAAGGTCAAGGAGAACAGATCCTTCTGCACCTCGAACTCTATGCCCATGGCGCGGGTTCACCTGTGATCGTCTTTGAGGGCTTAGGTGATGAGAGCCAGCTCAAATCCTTCCTTCAGGAACGTTGGCGTAATTCCGAAACCGCTCTTTACCAGCAGAGCAGGGAACGGCTCCCTCTTCCTCCCTGGGATCGTTATTTTGGACTGATCCAGGATTATCATGAAGTGGAAAAAGGGCTGTTTTACCAGGGGTTGCTTGTCTCCCAAATTGAGGCCTCTGAAGGATGATTCTCCAAATTCTGAATCCCCTGAAACGAAGAAAAAGGATTTCTTCCTGGATTTCCTTTCCGGTCCTTCAGTCGATGATGGTGATAATAATTCTCAGCGGATGCAAATCAGAAAGTATTGAGGAAACAACTTCTGAAACCCCCTCTGAGGCAATGGGGACTGTTTTCGAAAATCCACTAGAGTATTCAGCAGGAGAAAATCCGACCACCATCGAGAGTGGGGACTGGAACAATGACAACCGGACTGACCTGATGGTACTCAATCCCCGAAAACAATCAGGAACCTCGAGCTTGGTAGACGGAACGCTTCACCAGTTTTTGGACAACTCCAGTCTGAGCACAAAGTTTCCTTTCAGTTCCACCAGCCTGACTCCCGCAACCACAGTCTGGAGGCAGCACCTGATCGCTATCGACTTTAATGGAGACAATCTCACCGATCTCGCTACTGCTGAAGCAAATCTCGACCAGGTCAAATTCCTGCTCAACTCCTCAGGCAGTTTCACTGACAATGGAACGGTCAGCGTGGGTGATGTTCCAATCCACCTCGAATCTTTGGATATTGATAAGGACAACGATACCGATCTCAGTGTGGTCAATAGGGGAGGCAACAGCATCAGCTTACTCAGAAATGATAATGGAAGTTTTACCAGCCTCGATAATTTAAGTGTGGGAGACACACCTCTGAAAAACGTCAGCGGGGATTGGGATAATGACAGCGACATAGATCTGGCCATACTTGCATCAGCTGATAACCAGATAGAAATTTGGACAAACAACGGTAGTGGCAGTTTCACTAAAGAGTCCACTCAGCCTTCCACTACCGGAAGTTCTCCCAGGGACCTGATCAGCGGAGACTGGAACTGCGATGGCTACCTGGATCTGGCCACAGCCGATTTTTTGGGAAACAGTTTGTCGCTTTATTACGGTCAAAGCAGTGGTGCATTTTTTTCCAGTCCCCAGACGATCAGCATTGGAAAAGGCCCGGCCAGTATTGCTGCTGCTGATTTCAACAATGACAGCAGGATGGATTTTGTCATCGCTCACCGTTTCTATTTCAGCACTTCAAGCCTTTCTTTGCTGACTGGAGATATCGGTATTCTTCTGAGCCAGTCGACACTCGATAGCAGCAACCAGGTTGTATATGATGCAGAAACACGTTTCGCTTCCACCCTTGAGGTTGGAGGTTCTCCCCCTGCAGATGTCTTGATTCGTGATGTCGATAACGATTCCAAACTCGACCTGTTGCTCAGCCTGCCCTTCAACAAAAAACTGGGCATCCTTTCAGGAAAAAATTACTCCGGAACTCTAGACTGTTCCTGAATAACGCTTTTCCAACTCTAGGGACCATCAATTTTCGGCAGTGTTGAGGGGCGAAAAAAAGATGCCTCCTCCATCATGGATTATATTGGCCTCCCTGAGGGATTATTTTTTTATTTTCTGAATCAAAACCTTTACCAAAAGCACCGATATCGGCCTGCTGTTTGCAAGTCCGATAGTGATTTTTACACAATTTCTCCGCTCTTGTTTTTTAAAAGGGAGCAGAGATTCGTGAAACTTTTATTCTTCGAACAGGATTCATGATTCAGGATCGATCCTCTGGAAAAATCATCAGCCTTCTTGTTTTCCTGTTGATGATTTTCTCTTCCTTTTCCTGGAACCAGCTTTCAGCCCAATCCGAACTGCCACTTACCTACCTCTGGAAACCAAAATATTATGCTTCGGTGGAAGGTCAGGAACGGCTGATTTATGCAAGGAGTTTTGCTCGAAGTCAGATGAAATTCGTCGACATCGACGGAGACCTGGACAAGGATCTTCTGATCGGAAAGGCAGACGGCAGACTGGCTTTTTTTCGAAATGAAGGTACTCCCAAGCAACCACGCCTTCGTCTGGAAACAGAAGACTTCGAGGTCATCCATGAAGAAAAAGATGCAAACCAGCAATTGATGTATCTGAACCGAATTGTGGATGTTGGCAAGAACGCTGCTCCTGAACTGTCTGACATCGATGACGATGGGGATATGGATCTTTTTGTCGGATCCTCCGACGGTCAGATTTTTTTCTTTGAAAATCGAGGAAATAAACTCTTGCCCAAATTCTTCCGGGTGACACCGATTTACATGAATTTGAACTTTGTTGGAAACAGCGTCCCGCGTTTTGCCGACCTGAACGGAGACCTGGTTCAGGATCTGGTCGTTGGATTGAAAGACGGGAGGGTAATGATTTTTTTTAATTCAGGTGTTTCCACCAATGCCCTCTTCTGCAAGGAATTTGAACCACTCAATCCTCCGGACAAACGTTGTAAATACCAGCCTTTGATGCTCACCAACATATCTCCACTTGGAGATGCCAGTCCTGCCATAGTGGACTGGGACCTTGACAAGGATCTGGATATTGTTATCGGAAAATCAAACGGCAAACTCGATTTTTTCTGGAACAAAGGAAATCCGATCGAACCAGACTGGCATCTGGAATCGAATCATTTCCAGTTCATTGATTCGGGAGGACTTTCGGTTCCTACATTCCACGACATGAATGGAGACGGTTATCCCGAACTATTCGTCGGCACCTCCACTTCAGGTATCATTTATTATGAAAATCGTGAACTGGTCTTTGACCGTCTCAAAGCCATCAAAACTATGGACCTGACTCTTCTTAACCCCACAGATGGGCCTGAAAGAATCCTCAAAGAAGCCTGCGAACAACTGAGAGGAATGCCTGAATGTCTTTTCCCTCTTGGCGCAGCTCTTGATGTTCCACCTGGATCAAAACTTGCTGAACTTGATCAGCTGCTGCCTTATCTGTTGCGTCCTGATACGAGTTTAAATTCCACTCCTTTAGCTCAATCGGAGACCGCTGAAACTAAGGGGAAAGCGAAAAAAAAGCCTGTTATGCAGGCCAATACCAATACTGAAAAAGATGCTACTGCAGAAACATCTTCAGAAGCTCCCGCTGAAACAACAGAAGAAGAGAGCAAAGACAAAGCAAATACTACCGTGGAAGCATCAGAACCAGAGGTAAAGGAACCCAATCAGTTGATCACCCGCAATCAACTCTGGCTCAATACACGGAATTTCCTGGGCCTCCATCGGCTGACCGCTTCCGAGAGACATGCGATTCCATTTTCGACAGACTGGAACAAAGACGGCAAATCCGACCTGATCCTTGGAAGTGCTTCAGGACGCCTTTACGCATTTGAAAACCGGGGAGAGAAGGAACCGGATTGGTGGCCCCTGGAACAGAAAGTCTTTGCTCCAAATCAAAGACGTTATAGTGCTCCAACGCTGGGAGACCTTGATGGAGATGGAGACTTGGACCTCATCAGTGGAAACCGTCAGGGTAGACTTGAGTTGATGGAAAACCGTGGCACAGCTGAAAAACCAGAATGGACTTTGACCGACGTCAACCTGGCCCAGATCGATGTGGGCAGCTACAGCGTTCCCAGATTGTTTGACATTGATGGCGATGGGGATTTGGATCTCTTCGTGGGAAACAGCCGAGGCCTGGTCATCTTTTATGAAAACCAGGGCAGCAAGGAAAGTTCCATGTTCGTTATCCGAAGCACCCGGTTCGCTGGAGTCAACACTAAGGGGCATGCGGTGCCTGCTTTTTTTGAATGGAACGCCGACAACCAAAATGATCTCCTGGTGGGCAGTCGTGAGGGTTTTTTAGGCCTTCACACTAACACTGCTGCTGCGGGCACTTCGGTTATGAAAGGTTGGAAAGCTCAGTCCGATAGATGGCAGGATCTGAGAGTGCCTTCATTCAGTTCTCCTTATTTTACGGATCTCAATGGCGACGAAAAAATCGACCTGCTGATGGGTGACGAAGAAGGGCATCTTATCCTGCTGGAAAATACCGGGGTTCTGAAAACTGAAGAAATTCCCGAATCAGAACTGGTATTGACCCAGAACATTGTCGAAGAGGAACCCGTTGCACTTGAGGAGACTGCAGCAGTTGTTGTCCAGGCGAGTCAAGCGAAAAGAGACGATTCTGCATTTGATCCGAATTTTGAACTGGTCACGACCAATTACGGCGGACTTGATGTTGGGAAAAGAGCCGTACCTGCCTTTTTGGATCTCGACGGAGATTCTGATCTAGATCTGGTGATAGGCAACCATGCAGGCGAACTAAGACTTTATCTCCATGAAACCGGTTCGGAAGACGGGGAATGGTTGCTGGAAACCAAAACCTACTTGGGTTACCAGGGAGGCCGCAATGCTTCACCCGTTTTCACGGACCTCGATGGTGACAGTGATCGTGACTTGTTGGTTGGTACGGAGAGAGGAAAGATATTTTATTGGGAAAATCAGGGAAGCCTTGAGCTTCCAGACCTCATTCCAAATCCCACACCCTTCATTGGTGTCACAGGAGGCCGGAATTCCGTCCCCAGTGTTTTGGATTTGAATCAGGATGGCCAGATGGATTTGCTGGTTGGAAATTTTTTAGGACACATTCGTGAATATCATCAGATCAATAATGGTGATGCGCCTCACTTCAAACTTGAAAGAAGGCAGTTTCTTAATCTGGATGTCGGTCTTGGGGCCGTCCCACGTGTCGCGGATTTGAACAATGACTCGTTTCCGGATCTGGTCATCGGTTCAGACCATGGAAGACTTGTCAATTTCCAACCTAACACGGAGGAAAAGGCCGTCAATGCGATGCAATGGAAACTCAAGGGCGGATATTTCGACAAACTGAAGCTTCCTGTGGGCGGAGCTCCGGTTTTTGAAGATATGGACTTTGATGGGGATTTGGACATGGTGATAGGCACCGAAAATGGCACTCTCGAATACTACAGAAACATAGGACGTTAGCCCTCCTTTACAGTTCGAGGTCTGGACTTTCCAGGAAGGATGGTCCGGCCACCCTTCCCGAGATCAAGTGATTAACCAATCAGTTTAAGGACGCTCATCGTCTTCTGATTGGCATGGGCCAACATTGAAGTACTCGCATCCATCAGGATCTGGTTCCTAGTAAATTCTGCCATCTCCTCAGCCATGTCAGCATCACGAAGAACCGATTCGGAACCTTGCACATTTTCGTGTGCGATCCTTAACCAGTTCAGATTACTTTCTAGGGTGTTCTTCTGGAAAGCGCCCATCTCACCACGCTGAATCGCAACTTCTTCAATCGCACGGTCAATGATGCGCATTGCATCTTGAGCTTTGTCTGCACTCATTAAACTGGTTTCTTCAAGTGATTTAAATTCAGAATTATTGAGGACACCTGTACCAAGTTGAGCTGCTTTCATGCTCTTAAAAGACATGCCCACCTGCTGGTTCGGATTCGCACCCACATGAAAATTCATTGAATTCTGCTTGAAGGTTACGGTTCCGGCAAAAGCTCCTTCCGGACCACCGCCTCCAGGAGGGAGAGTGTTTCCGGTATAGCGAACACGAATGCCTTCAGCGACCCCTGCTCCAGGACCACCTGTAAGTACCTGCCCAAGACCAGTGGATTCTTCACCGGCAATTTCTCCAGCTACATCCACACCATTTTGCACAAGCGAAGGAACATCTGCCTGGGCAGAAAGAAGACCGGGAGTATTACTCGCAACCTGGAATTCCTGATCACTTCCAAATTGCTTGTGACGAAGGGTGATATTCTGGGGTAGGTTCCCATCAGTCCCTTTGGCTTCAGGACGAACCAGTTCTAAATCGAGCCCCGCCGACTTGATGGCAAGGTTCAGTTCATTCAGGTTCTGTTCGACGTTGGCACCTTTGATAGTCCTGAAATTGACAGTCCTTCCTCCTTCTGAGATGGTAATCTGCTCCTCAGAATCGATGACGGCTTGACTCAATTGAACTGTTCCGGAATGTTCTGCACGCCTTGCAGCTGTCTTGATGGTCACATCGTAACCACCAAGGCCCGAACTCGTGGCGTCCTCTGTTGCGTCGACAAACTCCAGATTTGCACCCGTGGTCACTCCGTTGCCGGCTCTGCTTCCATCAAGCAAATAATTCTTACCATATTGAGTGTTCGCTGCGATACGGTTAACTGAATCGACGATGTTCTGGAATTCGAATTCATCTGCTTGTTGCATGAATTCATCGTTTGCACCTTCGTTTGCCGCATGAACCGCCAACTGCCTGGCATTCACCAAAGCTCTTGAAACTTCATCCAATGCCGCTTCAGCAGTCTGCAAAACTGAAACAGCATTTTCAGAATTATCGATGGCTTGACCCAGACTTGCAGACTGGGCCCTCAGCCTTTCGGAAACCTGAAGTTGGGCCGGACCGTCTGCCCCTTTGTTGATTTTCATCCCAGAAGCCAACCGTTCAAGATTCTTGTCCTGACGTTGACTGTTCTGGGTCATGATGCGGTGAGTGTTCACCGCCGATGTGTTGACATTGATACGCATTATGACTCCTTGCGGCTAATGTTAAATGAAACGGAACATCTTTTGTCCCATGGGATTTGATATGCGGAATGCTTTTCCGGATATCCCTGATAATCACATATATTCATAAATATATTGTTTTCATGATAAATAGGTTCATCATTACCCGATGTGGCAGATAAAGATCATCTCAGATATTTATCTACCCAACGGAAGTTCATTCTTCTCGGTACTTGGTACCGTAATTCCTACGACCGTTCGGACTCTATGTCTTAGAGGGTCACAAAACCAGATTTGAAATATGATCTAGCCGATAAGTTTAAGCACACTCATCGGTTTTTGATTCGCATGGGCCAGCATCGAAGTGCTCGCATCCATCAGAATCTGATTCTTTGTGAATTCAGCCATTTCCTGAGCCATATCCGCATCTCTCAGAACGGATTCAGAACTTTGGACATTTTCATGGGCGATTCTCAACCAATTCAGGTTGCTTTCCAGCGTATTCTTCTGAAATGCTCCCATTTCACCACGGGTTATGGCAACCTCTTCAATGGCCCGGTCAATCACTCGCATGGCATCCTGGGCTTTTGGCCCGTCCAGTAAACTCACATCTTGAAGATTGGCGAACTGCGATTCATTCAGTACACCAGATCCAAGGGAAGCTGCTTTCATGCTTCTGAAAGACATCCCGACCTGTTGGTTCGGATTGGCACCTACATGGAAATTCATGGAGTTCTGCTTGAAGGTCACGGTACCTGCAAAGGCGCCAGCGGGACCGCCTCCGCCAACAGGGAGAGCTTCACTCGTATAACGAACCTGTATGCCCTCTGCAACCCCTGCTCCAGGACCACCCGTTAAAACCTGCCCTTTTCCTGTAGATTCCTCACCTGCAATTTCACCCGCGATGTTTACACCATTCTGGACTAGTGATGGAACATCCGCCTGGGCAGAAAGAAGGCCGGGAGTGTTACTGGCCACCTGGAATTCATGCTCACTTCCATACTGTTTGTGACGTAGTGTAATGTTTTGGGGTAGGTTACCATCGGTCCCTTTGGCTTCCGGACGAACCAGTTCCAAATCCAGTCCTGCGGATTTGATGGCAAGGTCCAATTCATTCAGATTCTGTTCGACATTGGCTCCTTTGATCGTCTTGAAGTTGACCGTCCTGCCTCCTTCAGAAATGGTGATCTGCTCCCCATTATCAATGGTCGCTTGGGTTAACTGAGCAGTACCGGTTAGCTCAGCACGCTTGGCTGTCGTTTTGATTGTCACATCATACCCTCCAAGCCCAGAACTAACGGCATCTGATGTTGCGTCAACAAATTCCAAACTAGCCCCAGTGGTAACCCCGTTTCCAGCCCGGCTTCCATCAAGAAGATAGTTCTTTCCGTACTGGGTATTGGCTGCAATTCGATTGACCTGCCCCACGATGTTTTGAAATTCTAATTCATCTGCCTGAAGCATAAACTCGTCGTTCGCCCCTTCATTCGCCGCATGAACTGCTAACTGCCGTGCATTAACCAGTGCTCTGGAAACTTCGTCCAGAGCGGCTTCTGCTGTCTGAAGGACCGAAACCGCATTTTCCGAATTGTCAATCGCCTGGCCCAAACTTGCCGTTTGAGAACGAAGTCTCTCTGAAACCTGAAGAGCTGCCGGGCCGTCCGCACCTCGATTGATTTTATGACCTGACGCCAACCTTTCCAGATTCTTGTCTTGGCTTTTACTGTTATTTGTCATGATTCGATGAGTGTTCACCGCAGATGTATTTACATTAATACGCATAATTAGGCTCCTTGCATGAATCCAATGATGGATCCTTTTTTTTACAAATATCCCGATGGTTCATTCCATCAGGATTAGAATTATTCCCCGAATCCGCATCGAGGTTTTTAAAGTCAGGAATTCAACTATCCCTGTCGGAAGATGTTCCACTCCGTGGAACCAACCTCCTTAACGAGGAAATCATCCATGTTTCCCCTTGATTTTCCTCCATCCATAAAAGGCATTAGACAATGATATTTGTCATATATATTTATTTTTATGACAATTTTCTCAACATCTTGAGTTCACAGACATGTCGGGATCTCAAAATGCCAACATCCTACTCTGGCCCAAACTATGGGGCCTATAGGAGAAAAACGATTTTTCCAAGATCTTGTTCTATACCCTTTTTATATGCTAAGGCTTTTTTTTACCTCTGAAAATAGAACCTTGAAGCAAGACTGAACCTTTGAACGGTTAAACCTGTTTCGGCTTTTCAAAAATGGAGATCTATTTTCCAAGAACAAAAAATTTCGATGTTAATCCTGGTTTGGAATAATCATTTCAAACTATCAGGATGTCTCACGATCAATCAGACTCTATTCGAATCTGATTGATCAAGAGGCAACCTTAAAGCGAGTTTCCCGGGTAGGAACGCATCCCACCCGGGAAGATAAAATTTTATCCAAGCAGTTTCAGCATGGACAGGGGCCTCTGGTTGGCCTGGGCCAGCATCGCAATACTGGATTCCATCACGATCTGGTTTCGTGTGTAGGCAGCCATCTCTGCAGCCATGTCAGCATCACGAACTACAGATTCCGAACTCAACGCGTTTTCATGGGCAATGCGCAAGAAATTCAAGTTGCTTTCCAGAGTATTTTTCTGGAAAGCCCCCATGTTGCCTCGGGTAGAAGCAATCTCTTCAATGGCCTTGTCAATCACCTGCATTGCATCCTTGGCCTTATCACCATCCATAACACTAATTTCATCGATGTTCTTAAAACCCGAAGTGTTTTCAACACCCCGTCCTAAGGTCGCTGCTTTGACACTTTTGAAAGAAATTGATGTCCGGTGGTTTTCGTTATGACCAATTTGGAATTGAAGCGAGTTCTGCATGAAGGTCACTGTACCAGCAACTCCTCCTTCGGGAGCTTTTTCTCCGGTATAGCGGACCTGGATATCTTCCGCGACTCCAGCACCCAGATCACCTGTCAAGACCTGCCCCCTTCCGGTTGCTTCTTCACCCGCAATCTCACCTTCCACATCGAGTCCGTTCTGAATCCAGTCAGGGACATCTCCTTGAGCAGAAAGCAAACCGGCTGTGTTTGTAGCCACCTGAAATTGATGCTCACTTCCATAATTTTTATGCCTGATATTGATGAATTGAGGCAATGCTCCATCAACATCTTCAGCATCCGAAGATCCCTCAGGCTTGAGTAGATCAACATCAAGTCCAGCTGACTTGATCGCCAGGCCGAGTTCATTCAGAGTCTGTTCAACGTTCAGTCCCTCTTGAGTTTTAAAATTGACCGTACGGCCTCCTTCAGTGATCGTAATCTGTTCTCCTTCATCGATCATGGACTGGGTCAACTGAACCGAACCAACCACTTGAGAACGCACCCCAGCCTGAGTGATTTTCACCTCATGCCCTCCCGCACCAGAGGATTTACCTTTGTTCGTTCCTTCAAGAAATTCTAAATGTTCTCCAGTGGTGACCCCGTTTCCAGCTCGACTGCCATCCAGCAAAAAGTTTTTCCCATACTGGGTATTTGCCGCAATCGTGTTGACTTCATTAATGATGTTGTCAATCTCGAGTTGATCGGCCTGGAACATGTACTCTGAATTCGTACCTGAGTTTGCAGCGTGGGTAGCTATCGCTCTCGCTTGAATCAAAGCACGACTGACTTCATCCAGTGCAGCTTCACCCGTTTGCATCAAAGAGATGGTTGATTCTGAATTGTCAATGGCCTGCTTGAGGCTGGCAGTTTGGGAACGGATCTGCTCACCAATTTGGATATGGGCCGGACCATCTACCCCTCGATTGACTTTATGCCCGGAAGACAATTTTTCCAGATTCCTTGCCTGTACTCTTGCATTGTTGACTACATGACGGTGAGTGTTGATGGCGGCTGCGTTGGTGTTGATACGTACTGACATTGCGACTCCTTTTGCAATAATTAGATTATATTCCTGATGGAATAAATAACCCGACTCATCCTTGAATCGAGTGATTAAAACTGGTCCCCTTCATTGGATTCCAGAATTGTATTGGACTCCTGTCCTGTTCACGGTTTCCCACCGTGCAAACTGAAACTACAGTTCATTTTTCAATGCTGTTGATTGGAAAGCACTGAAACAAAAAGACCTGTGAAAAGTATTTTTCACAACTGATCCTGTCGGTTCAGCAATTTCCATCAAGGGGAATAGTAGCCCCTCCAACAGATACGACACTAAGATAATTCTACGGCTTCAAGACCCATCTCTTATTAAATTTTCCATGCCTTCAAAACCTGAATGACTGTTAAACTTTTTCAAAATAGTTTTCAATCACTAACTACTTTCTTCTTTATGAGAAAAGATATCATGAACATATTATTTTAATGATGTATTTCTAAAAACTTTTCCGCATAGGCTTCATCTTGTTTGTCTTTTTAGAAAAAGACACTTGATGAGAGGCCATCGTCTATACATTCACTCGAGGTCAACTGCTACCATTTAAATCCCAAGGAGTCCGTCTAATTCTTATATCCCTATGAGATTCAATTAAGAATGTCGTCCGACTCAATCCTCTACTTTTTTCTTCCAAAAGGAAGAATCGGTTATGAATCTGACTGAATCGCTTTGTATCCTAATGGCCAAAACAAAATAACATACACTAAGCATCAAGCGTTCGGTCATTCAAAACCTCATGGTTTTTTTTCAATTGGAACGCTTATTTCAAAAGTGAACTCAAAACAAAGTCCTTATTGCTCTATGGCTCAAACTTTTTACACAGCGTACCAACCTTAATTTACCATTGATCTTTCAAAGAACGAATATGCTGAAAAATCAAACCACTCACAGGAATGGTCTGAGCCTTCCGCACGATTCTCTGTTTCCGGCCAAACAATCTTATTGTCCAGCCGGATTCACCATAAGAAACCTCTGCTTATTGAAGTAATTTTAGCATGGCCAAAGGCTGTGCGTTTGCCTGAGCCAACATGGCAACACTGGATTCCATCAGAATCTGGTTCCTGGTGAAATTCGCCATTTCAGTTGCCATATCCGCATCTCGGACAACAGATTCAGAACTCAGGGTGTTTTCATGGGCAATGCGCAGGAAGTTCAAGTTGCTTTCCAGTGTGTTTTTCTGGAACGCACCCATTCTTCCACGCGTTGCAGCCACTTCTTCAATCGCACGGTCTATCACCGTCATTGAATCCATTGCTTTTTGACCGTCCATCAGGTTGATGTCGGCCAAAGAAGAAAATCCGGAATCATTCTGCATCCCAGTTCCCAATGTCGCCACTTTGACACTGTTGAAGGAAACCTTGGTCCGGTGATTGATGTTGTGGCCAATGTGGAATTCCAATGAGTTCTGCATGAAGGTCACGGTTCCAGCAGTCTGACCTTCAGGAGCTTTTTCACCGTTGTAACGGATGCGAATTCCTTCGGCGACTCCAGCTCCGGGTCCACCGGTCAAGACCTGACCTCGTCCCGTCGATTCCTCACCCGCAATCTCCCCTTTGACATCCACTCCGTTCTGAATCCAATCAGGCACATCTGACTGATTGGAAATTAATCCCGCCGTATTCGTGGTCACCTGGAAAGAATGCTCACTACCATAGTTTTTATGGCGAAGAGTCAATAGTTGTGGCGTAAATCCATCACTGCCACCCGTGTCAGGTCGAACCAGTTCCAGATTCAAACCTGCTTCTTCGATTGCCAAGGCCAGTTCATTCATGTTCTGTTCGACGTTGGCATTTGTGATGCTTTTGAAATTAACCGTTCTACCACCCTCGGTGATGGTGATCTGTTCACCTTGTTCGATAACCTGTTGGGACAGTGCAACTGTTCCAGTCACCTCGGAACGGGTCGATGCCTGTGAGATAGTGATCTTATGTCCACCAGCTCCGGAACTGGTCGCCCGATGGTCCGCATCGAGAAACTCAATATTTTTCCCCGTGGTGATCCCGTTTCCAGCACGGCTTCCATCCAGCAAGAAATTCTTCCCGTACTGGGTATTCGCAGCAATCGTATTGATTTCAGAAAGAATACTTTCAATTTCCTGCTGATCCGCCGTGTGCATGAACTCATCGTTCGTACCGGTATTGGCGGCATGGACTGCCAACTGGCGAGCCGATATAAGAGCACGACTGACTTCATCCAGAGCCGCTTCTGCAGTCTGCATTAATGAAACAGACATTTCCGTATTATCGATCGCTTGCTTTAAGCTCGCAGTTTGAGCCCGCAGTTGTTCTGAAGCGTTCAGAGCAGCAGGAGCATCCGCTGCACGGTTGATCTTCAATCCTGAAGATAATTTTTCCAGATTTTTGGCTTGAGCCCTACTGTTGTTCACAACATTTCTGTGGGTGTTTAATGCCGATGCATTAGTATTGATTCTTATTGTCATAAACCCTCCATAACTTGTTCAATTATTAAATCCATTTAAAGAATTGAGGGACGGTCGTCTACTACCGCCCCTTTTTTTGAGAACTACTGTAAAAGTTGAAGCATGCTCATCGGAGCCTGGTTCGCCTGGGCCAGCATGGCAACGCTGGATTCCATCAAAATCTGATTTTTGGTGAAATTCGCCATTTCAGTAGCCATATCCGCATCACGAATGACCGATTCTGAACTCAATGTGTTTTCATGGGCAATCCGCAGGAAGTTCAAGTTGCTTTCCAGTGTGTTTTTCTGGAATGCACCCATTCTTCCACGCGTTGCAGCCACTTCTTCAATGGCCCGGTCAATCACCATCATTGAATCCATGGCTTTTTGACCGTCCATCAGGTTGATGTCCGCTAGGGAAGAAAAATTAGATTCATTTTGAATCCCACTCCCTAAAGTAGCGGCCTTGACACTGTTGAAGGAAACCTTGGTCCGATGGTTGACGTTATGCCCAATATGAAATTCAAGGGAGTTCTGCATGAAGGTCACAGTTCCTGCTGTTTGTCCTTCAGGAGCCTTTTCTCCTGTATAACGGATGCGGATCCCTTCCGCCACACCAGCACCAGGACCCCCAGTCAAAACCTGCCCTCTTCCGGTTGATTCTTCACCCGCAATCTCCCCTGCGACATCCACTCCAGTCTGAATCCAGTCAGTCACATCTGACTGGCTGGAAATTAATCCGGCCGTGTTCGTGGTCACCTGGAAAGAATGTTCACTACCATAATTCTTGTGACGTAGAGTCAGAAGTTGTGGGGTAAACCCATCACTACCTCCGGTATCAGGCCGGACTAGTTCCAGATTCAAACCTGCTTCTTCGATTGCCAAGGCCAGTTCATTCATGTTCTGTTCGACATTGGCATTGGTGATGGTTTTGAAATTAACCGTTCTGCCACCCTCGGTGATGGTCATCTGTTCACCTTGTTCGATGATTTGTTGGGACAATGCCACAGTTCCTGTTATTTCAGAACGGGTTGATGCCCGTGAGATGTTAATCTCATGCCCACCGGGACCCGAACTGGTTGCTCTATGGTCCGCATCGAGAAACTCGAGACTCTCACCGGTGGTGATCCCGTTACCGGCACGGCTTCCATCCAGCAGGAAATTTTTCCCATACTGAGTGTTCGCAGCAATCATGTTGATCTCAGTAAGAATACTTTCAATTTCCTGCTGATCAGCAGTGTGCATGAACTCATCATTGGTACCCGTATTGGCCGCATGGACTGCCAACTGGCGGGCCGAGATCAGTGATCGGCTGACTTCATCAAGAGCTGCTTCTGCGGTCTGCATTAATGAAACAGACATTTCCGTGTTGTCGATCGCCTGTTTTAAGCTGGCAGTTTGAGCCCGTAACTGTTCTGAAGCGTTCAGAGCTGCAGGAGCGTCCGCTGCACGGTTGATCTTCAATCCCGAAGACAGTTTTTCCAGATTTTTGGCTTGAGCCCTACTGTTGTTAACGACATTTCTGTGGGTGTTTAATGCCGATGCATTGGTGTTGATTCTGACAGTCATAATTACCTTTCAATTAATAAATATATTATTTTAATGACAAATTAATTACCATCATTGGTAAAAATCTAGGTCATCATTCAAAATATTTTTGGCTTCAAACCTCCTTGGAGCCGTTGGTGCCCTCCATGGCATTAACACCCTGACCTTGTGAAATAACCTTAGTAGCTCCCTTAACCTTCCTGGCTTAGGCGATCAACTTTTCGAATGCCTCTATCCAACCGTCCTATCCAGGTTGATATGGAGTCATTTTTATCATTTCACGGGTCTGTTGCCTTTTCAGGATTCCTTATCCTTACGTCTTCCTCCCTGGAAAACGGACAACAGGTGCATTCGATCCTCAAAGCAAATGCTTTGGGAACGAGGGAAACAGATTCAACCTCCGTCACCCTGAGCGGCGTCGGTTTCAACCGGCGCCGTTCAGCATGGCGGCTGTTTGCCCCTATGACGTGGATCGTCTCCCACCGGGTTCATCCATGATCCCGGTTGGGAAACACGTCATCATCAAACCCACCTGCGGGGACAGGTGAGTTCCTTCAGCGCTTAAGCACGTCCCTGCAATAATGTGAGGACTGAGTTAGGCGTCTGATTCGCTTGGGCCAGCATCGCTGTGTTGGACTGGACCATGATCTGGTTACGCGTGAAATTCGTCATTTCTTCAGCCATGTCGGCATCCCGGATGACTGACTCTGCATTGGTTAGGTTCTCATGCGCATTGCGCAGGTAATTCAGGTTGCTTTCCAGGTTGTTTTTCTGAAAGGCTCCCATTTCTCCTCGAAAAGCACTGACTTCTTCGATGGCTCGGTCAACGATCTTCATCGTATCCAGTGCTTTCTGCGTTTCGGTTACATCAATCTGTTGAAGTGACTTGAAGCCTGAATCGTTAAGGATTCCGTTCCCCAGTCTTTTTGTCCCGGTTGATCTCAAAGAAAATGCAGTGGACTGTTTGTAATTTGCACCGATTTGAAAAATGCTGGAGTTCTGGGCAATCGTCACAGAACCTGCGAACCCGCCTTCAGGGGCTAGATCACCGGTGTATTTAACCTGTACACCAGAGACTTTGGTTGGCTCGCTGCCCGTCAGGACCTGTCCTTTTCCTTGAGCGAATTCCCCACCGATGGTTCCGGAAACATCGATTCCGTTTTGAATCAGGACCGGCACATCGCCGTCTGTTGATAAAAGTCCCGGTGTGTTGCTCGCCACTTGGAATGACGGTTCACTTCCAAATTCCTTGTGACGGAATACCAAAAGCTGTGGTTGGTTCGGCTCGCTTGCCATTCCCGGCTCACGAATCAATTCCAGATTCAACCCTGAGGCCTTAAGTGCTTTTTCAAGCTTGTTCATGGTGGTTTCAACCGTGTCCCCTGCGGTGGTGACAAAATTCAACGTCTTACCGCCTTCCACCACTGTGATCTGTTCTTCCTGGTCAATGATCGCAGTTGACAATCCGACTGCACCTTCGAAAGTGGAACGAGTTGAAGCTTCATTGATCTGAACACCGTAACCTCCAACCGGCGAACTTTGTGTGTCAACCGTTGCTTGGATGAATTCAAGGTGGTCTCCGGTCGTAATGCCGTTCGCCCCCATACTGCCATCAAGGATCGCCTTTTTGCCGTAGTTGGCAATCCGTGAAATGCGATCGATCAACTGCAGACTGTTAACAATCTCTTCCTGATTTGCCTCAAGCATGAACTCGTCATTCGTGCCTTCGTTTGCCGAAGCAACGGCCAACTGACGGATATTGATCAATGCCCGGTTCACTTCTTCCAAGGCTCCTTCTGCGGTTTGCATCAAACTGATTCCTGCTTCTGAGTTGTCAATGGCCTGCTTGAGTCCCGACATCTGAGATCTCAAACGTTCCGAAATGATCAAACCCGCTGGTGCATCTGCACCCCGGTTGATCTTTAAACCCGAAGACAAACGTTCCAGGTTCTTCGCCTGAGTCTTCGTGTTTTGTATCAGATTGCGATGTGAATTCATCGCACTGATATTATGGTTGATCCTTAAAGACATTCTGTCTCCTTTCAGTGGATTTGATGATTTTTGACGTTAACTTTGCTGACAGCTCAGAACATCCATGCCTTTGCTGCCGGCCTTTTACCTGTTACCGGATGGCTTCCAGGGGCCCTAATCCCTGTCTGCCTTGAAACCCAAATGAACCTCAACCTGCTGGCTCAATGGTTCATATAAATAATATTTTTATTATAATCTTTTCACTCTCCTTAATTCTCTGTTCTTCAGCATCACAGATTCCCCGTCCGTGTCAGCCGATCAGTTCATCGTGTCACTCCAACTCCCCAGTTGGATTGATCTCATTATTTCTCAACCGTTTGCGCTCATTTCAATAAACTCAGAACGGTCTGCGGTTTTTGATAAGCCTGGGCAAGCGTGGAACGCCCGCCTTCGTGAATGATTTGTACTTTGGTTCTTTCAGCCATTTTTCGGGCTCTTATTCCATCATCCGAGAGAACTTTGTCCACATGAAGGTGGTCATGTTCTGCTTTCAATTCGTGCAAATGATTTTTCAGATGGTCCTGGTTGAACAGTTCGACTTTTTCTCGGGTGTCGGACACCTCTCCAAGAGCTTTTTCAACCAGCCTTAGTGAATCAGACACCTGTTCCGAACTTTCAATTCCTATCTCTGCTAGAGAGCGGAATCCAGAGACATTTGAAATTTCTCTGCCGAGATGTTCCGACTTCATGCTTTGAAGGCCCAGGCGTTGAATATTGGGCTTCAACATTCCTCCATCAAAGAGGTAGGCATTCTGGAAAACCGAGACGGATCCAGCCTCCCAAGGTTGTTGGCTGTTTTTTGATCCAAAATATCGAAGTCGTAATCCCGAAAGTTTTATAGAATCCTCAGAAGCCTTGAGCACTTGGCCTTTACCATGACAGATTTCACCATTGATGGAGCCGACCACATCCCTACCGGGATAGGCAGGTTCTATCTTTCCACTTTCGGATGACAACACCCCTGGTGTGGAACTGGCTGCACCAAAACGGAAATGACTGCCATAATTGATGTGCTGCAGATTAAGTTTCCCATCCTCGATGCTTTTGACTTCGATCGGCATATCATGCTTTCTCAGAAGCTGTTGGAATCTTTTCAGTGTCACTTCCAGATTTTCTCCATTACGCGTGGTGAAACGCAGTAGGGAATTTCCTTCACGAACCAGCATCTGTTCCCCATGGTCAATCAATTTCTGATTCAAGGGAACCGATCCAATCATTTCTGATCGTGTTGCGGATTGCTCGATGGAAACCGGATAACCTCTTACGGGTGAGGAAACAATGTCATCTCCGATCGAAACGATTTCCAGATCTGCACCATTGACAACCGCTCTGACGGTGTGGGTTCCGTCCAATAAACGATCTTCTCCATAGCGGGTTCGTGATGCAATCCGGTCGATTTCTTCCAGTAAACCTTTAAGCTCCATCATTCCCACGGAAACCTTTGCACCCTCAATGTTCTGTTCGTCAGAATAGTGCCTCAGTAATTCCCAAATTCGTGAAAGCTGATCCTCAAGATGATGAAGTGCTGAAGCCGCTGTTTGGACTAATGACACGTTGGATTCTACATCAGCGATTTCATGATTCAGATTCTCTGTGGAAAGATGCTCCCGCGCATTCATAAAATCGATGCTGTAACCTTCTAATCTCTCAGCATTGAGCATGTTCCCATCCGATTCTTCATCCTGCTTTTGTTTTTTCCGATTCATCATCAAATAATTCTGATTGAACGAATTCAATCCAGACTGAATGTTCATTACCGACATGAGACCTCATGGATAAAGGTTCATTCAAGAACAGCCAAAACACATGACTGTTTCATAAATAATATATTTTAATGACATTTGATATTCTCTGATTCGAGCTTACTTGGTCATCATCGAAATCATCGGCATCCATGCTTCAAATCCCAAATCAACGTTCATGATTTCATTTCAACGAAAACCGGACGTTCTTCCCAAATATTTCAACTTCTTCCTGGGTCATTCATCCTGAATTACATACCCCATGGATTCCGTTCGACAACTTGAAGACTTCATCCAAAAGATTTCTTTATTTTCAGATGAACTCTTGCAATGAAAACCTATTTTTTACTTCAACCAAAAAATGAAGGTTGGATTCAAAATAGTCGGTTCATACACCTTCTCGTTGGTGAGTCGTGCAGACCTGGTAAAATCGACCTTCACTCAGTGATACTCTCAGGATTTAGCCAACCCCGTTGTTGGGGTGAACCGCCACATCCTCAAGTATCTTTAGTTTGAAGGAATGACTCTCAAAGTCTCCATCAACTCAAATCAGATTTGAATATCAAAGATCCATTCCGGAATGTTTTGGTTCCGGGAAAGATTTGAAAACGTACTGTTTAATCAATACGCTTCCAGAGCCCTCCCGAGCTCTATCGTGTCATCCGGCAAACCTGATCAAACCAGGTCAACCGGATGAATCAAAGGATTAACCAGTCGCACTACCAAGAAGTTGCAAGACCGATTTCGGAATCTGATTCGCCTGGGCCGACATCGCCGTACCGGATGCAAGCAGAATCTGATTCTTAGTGAATTCACTCATTTCGGCCGCCATGTCCGAATCACGCAGGACGGATTCAGCCTGGGTCAGGTTTTCACTGGCCACACGTAGATTCCTCAGGTTGGCTTCCAAAGCGTTTTTCTGGAAAGAACCCATGTTTGCCCTCAATTCACTTACCTGTTCAATCGAGTCATCGATCATGTTGATCGCGTCTTGAGCACCCTGGGCATTGGTGACATCAAGATCCGCGAGACTACGATAGTCACTGTCATTCTCCACCCCAGTTGAAAGATTTTCACTCCGCAGATCATCAAGAGAGAATGAAACGGTCTGACGAAAATTAGCCCCTATCTGATATTCCAGGGAGTTTTGCGCAAGATGGACATAACCATCCACTTTGTTTCCAACCAGTTCATCGTTGGATTGCTGCACAATTTTCTGCCCGGTTACATTACCCTGAGCATCCTTGATATCGACCAATCTTTTTTCAAGAACATTATCGTACTGGAGGACCATGCCTTCCAGAGGGGTGCCTTGGGCGCCATGCAGGAACTGACCATCTCCAATGCCTACTTCACCTCCGATCCAGCCAGCCACATCGCGACCACCATCAGAATACTTTGCTACGTTTGCCTGATCACCCAATACTTCCGCGGTTTCAGAAACAACACTGAAAGTAGGCTTGCTCCCGAAATGCTTGTGTCTGACGGTGAGCATTCCTAATTCATCGATGAAGACATCGACTTTCAAACCATTGTCCTGGGCTTTTTCATTCAGTTTTCGCGCGACCAGATCACGCAGGGTTGCTTCTGTATCTGCACGGGAGAAAATCTCAGGAGAAAGTCTGAAGTTGTTCAGCATCTGACTTACATTTTGATCCAGATTTTCGTCTTCTTTGGTGTTCAGTTTAGCAACACGTCCTCCTTCATTGACCACCATGGTGATGCCCTGATCAAGATCTTCAATGGATATCCCCCTGTTACCGGCAACTTGAGTACGGGTTGCTACCTGTTGGATATCAATTTCATAACCACTCTTGGTTGGAGCTTCAGAGGTTTTTGGTGTCGCAGTAATAAAACTTAATCCGTTTCCCACTGTCACACCACTGGCCTGATTACTGCCATCAAAAAGGACACGGGTTCCGAACTGGGTGCTTCTTGCAATCCGGTTGATGGTTCCAAGAAGGTTTTCGATTTCATTCTGGTCTGCCTGCAACATCTTGCGATCGTTGGCACCGGCGTTGGCCGCATGAAGTGCAAGTTGTCTCATGTTGACCAGAATGGAACTAACCTCGTTCAATGCACCTTCCGCTGTTTGTGTCATTGAAATCGAGGTCTCCGAATTTCGAACCGCCTGGTTCAAACCTGCTACTTGAGCCCGCATCTGCTCTGAAATCATAAGGTCTGCGGGGCCGTCGGCTCCGGAGTTGATCTTTAATCCGGAAGATAATCGTTCCAGATTCTTGTCGGTTGCATTTGAGGTGTTTCCCAAATGCCTTAACGCCGTCATTGAACCGATGTTATGATTGACACGCATGGTGCCCTCCTTTGCTTAATGGTTTTCTGTAAAACAAATGCTTAATGTTTCACAGATCATGAAAAATATAAATTTATGATAGTTCGGAATCCTCTTCTTCATTACAGAACAGGACTCGGAAAATCATGATTCCACTAATGGTTACATGAGTTTAAAACCTTAATCAGTTCTAAACCCTAAAACATACTCACCCTCCTTAGGACAGGTTCAGGTTTCCATTCAGCACACGGTTCATTCCGTGGCCGTTTCTCGTATTCATAGGCCCTATGAAAAGGGCGCAATCATTGGACTCGCTGCCATACATACTGGCGGCGATTCATATATTTCGAAGGCACAAACCTCAGTTGCGCTCATCTAAACCATCAATCATTCAGTCTCTTCGAAACTGAATCATTGAAAGTTGAAATGTTTTGGTCTGTTCACAACACGCATTAATCAGTTTATGATCATTAATATGACGTATTGATTCGTTCTTCACCGCCAAGTTTAGGGTCGGTGGAATCATTCCAGATTCTAACCTTCAGGCATCAGATCAGCTTCAAGCGGGTCAATGATGGTCTTTCATTGCCCCTTCTTGCAGATCCCGTGTCATTGCAATCCTGCTTCTCAGAAATACTGGTTATGATTCACTCAACCCAGCATTTCGATGTTTCTGTACTCAGCAGACGGAGTACTCCCCGCCCTTTACATTAAGGGCAGTAACAGAGCGTACTCACATCCATTCGGATTTCTGCTTCAGCATTATCGCCGTTGAGCAGTGCAAAACGTCTTTTGTCTTGCCCGCCCATTGCTTGGCTCTTCCGCCCAACAGCCCCTGCATCCATGTTGGAGTTGTTTTGATGAGCGGGAAAAGCAGCAATCCTGAATTCTGAGTCCTTACACGAACTCCTGCCATTTCCTGAAT
>Ga0187827_10001064_pt1 | contig 41289 bp, 40 predicted proteins | sample ETNtaG_39_FD_167969 | JGI IMG/M metagenome (GOLD analysis project Ga0187827, IMG submission 167969) | Marine microbial and viral communities from oxygen minimum zone, Eastern Pacific Ocean - ETNP2014_SV_150_PacBio MetaG (Illumina Assembly) | ecosystem: Environmental > Aquatic > Marine > Hypoxic...
TTAAATTAATACTTTTTGAAACTAAATCTTTATTAGTAATGTTATAGATAACTAATGGTTTTTTAAGTGAATAATTTTTTTTTACAATTAATTTAAAATATTTACTAACAAATGCATTGTTCAAAAAGAGCAAAGAATTATTGCTATTATTAGATTTTTCTAAAACTAAATCATCCAATATTTCAATTTTATTTTTTTCCTCATAATCAAACTCTATTTTTTCAATTCTACCATTTACAAAAACAAGCTTATTATGCTCTAAACCATCAACAAAAATAGACTGATCTATTTTATTGGGCTTAGATAAATCGTTATAAAAACTTAAATTTTTTATATTTTTAGAAATTATTTGACTAAGATCTGAAAATTTCCAATTTTCTTCTCTTTTATTTGGAAATCCTTTTTCAATAAAGTTAATAAAACTTTTTCTTTTAATCTCAATGTTCCTTTTAGAAAAATTTGACTTTTCTAATAACTTTTCAAAATCTATTTTTAATTGTTCTTCCATTTAATTGAAGCTTTCATATCCTTTATTTTCTAATTCTAACGCAAGATCTGGACCACCAGATTTAATTATTTTTCCATTCATTAAGACATGAACATAATCTGGCTTTATATAATCTAATAGTCTTTGATAATGAGTAATTATTAAAAATGAATTATCTTTTTTTCTCAAAGAGTTAACTCCATCAGCAACAATTTTAAGTGCATCAATATCTAAACCGGAGTCAGTTTCGTCTAAAATTGAAAGTTTTGGGTTTAAAATAGACATTTGTAATATTTCATTCTTCTTTTTTTCTCCTCCAGAAAATCCAACATTTAATTGTCTGTTTAATTTTTCCTCATCAAATTTTAAATTTTGAGCTTTTAATTTTACTAATTTTAAAAATTCTATTGCATCAAGTTCTTTTTCTCCTCTAGCTTTTCTGATTGCATTAAGTGATGTTTTTAGAAAAATGTTTGTATTAACCCCAGGTATTTCAAGAGGATATTGAAAAGCTAAAAATATTCCTTTGTGAGCTCTCTCTTCTGTTTCAAGTTCAAAAAGATTATTATTTTCAAATAAAATTTCTCCAGAAACATCGTAGCCTTTTTTTCCTGACAAAATATTTGATAACGTACTTTTCCCTGACCCGTTAGGACCCATAATTGCATGAACTTCGCCAGATTTTATTTCAAGGTTAAAATCATTTAAAATAAACTTGTCTTCAATTTTGACTTTTAAATCTTTTATTTTTAGCATTTAACCAACGCTTCCTTCTAAGCTTATTCCAACAAGTTTTTGTGCCTCGACAGCAAACTCCATGGGTAATTGTTGTAAAACTTCTTTGCAAAAACCATTAATTATTAACCCTACAGCTTCTTCGGAGTTTAAACCTCTTTGCTGACAGTAATGTAATTGTTCTTCACTTATTTTAGATGTGGTAGCTTCGTGAGCTATATTTGACTCTGGATTTTTATTTTTTATATATGGTACAGTATGAGCTCCACATTTACTTCCCATAAGCAAAGAATCACATTGCGTATAATTTCTAGAATTTTTAGCTTTAGATGAAATATCGACTAAACCTCTATAAGTCATGTCAGAAAAACCAGCACTAATTCCTTTTGAAATAATTTTACTCTTAGTATTTTTTCCTAAATGAATCATTTTTGTTCCTGTGTCAGCTTTTTGGTGGTTATTTGTAATTGCTATTGAGTAAAATTCTCCACTAGAATTGTCACCTTGAAGGATACAGCTCGGGTATTTCCAAGTGATAGCTGACCCTGTTTCTACTTGAGTCCAAGAAATTTTAGAATTTTTTCCTTTGCATAAACCTCTTTTCGTTACAAAATTGTATATACCTCCTTTGCCATTTTTGTCTCCAGGGTACCAATTTTGAACTGTTGAATATTTAATTTCAGCATCATCTAAAGCAACTAGCTCTACATTTGCAGCATGTAATTGATTCTCATCTCTCATAGGAGCGGTGCAACCTTCTAGATAACTTACGTAACTTCCTTTATCTGCAATTATTAATGTTCTTTCGAATTGTCCTGTTTGTGATGCGTTAATTCTAAAATATGTTGAAAGTTCCATTGGACATTTAACTCCAGGAGGAATGTAGACAAACGAACCATCCGTGAAAACAGCTGAATTTAATGTTGCAAAATAGTGATCTGTTAAAGGAATTACTGATCCTATATATTTTTTTACAAGGTCAGGATTTTTTTGTATTGCTTCTGAGATTGAACAAAAAATTACACCAACATCATTTAATTTATCTTTAAAAGTTGTGGCAACAGAAACAGAATCAAATACAGCGTCTACAGCAATTCCATTTAATCTTTGCTGTTCTTGTAGCGGTATACCAAGTTTTTTATAAGTTTCTAAAAGTTTTGGATCAAGTTCATCTATGTTCTTTGGTTTTTCGCTTGCACTTTTAGGTGCTGAATAATAATAAATATCTTGATAATCAATTTTTGGATACTTTGGTTTTTGCCAATTTGGTTCTTTTAAATTTTTTAATCTTTCATAAGCTTTCATTCTCCAATCTAACATCCATTTTGGTTCTTTTTTTGCTTGAGATATAAATTTGATAACTTCTTTATTTAAACCTTTGGGTGCCTTGATATTTTCAATATCGGTGGAGAAACCGTATTTATAATCTTTTAGTTTATCTATCTCTTTTTCTCTCATTTAAATTCTATTTTCTTTTTGTTTTATTAGGTCGCTTAATTTCTTTTTTTCAAAAAAATTATTCATATAATCTTCAAGTTCGTTCCACAAATTATGAGTAATACATTTTGCACTTTTTCCATTACATCCTTTTTTAGAATGTTTTTCACAACCCATTGTTTTTACATTTTCTTCTACTGCAAAAAATATTTCTGAAATTTTAATTTCAGATGCGCTTCTATTTAAAGTATAGCCACCTTTATTTCCTCTTATACTGTTAACAACTTTATTTTTTTTTAACTTAAAAAATAACTGTTCCAAATAAACTAATGATATTCCTTGCCTTAAAGATATATCTCTAAGAGAAACTGGCTCCTTCGGATCAAATGTAGCTAGATCTGCAAGTGCCATTACAGCGTACCTGCCTTTACTTGATAATTTCATATTTTCAGCAATTCATGAGATTTATATATACCTGACTAAATTAGTCAAGTTTTAAACTTATTAAAAGACTTGCATTTTGTCGCTAAATTTTGATAGAAAAATGTAATTTTTATTTGATAATAATTGTTAATTTCTTTTATGGACAACAAAATATTCGAAATTTTTATACCAGGATCTGAAGGAAGATTAGAAGCAAAGTATTATAAAAGTAAAAAAAAAACTTCACCTATAGCATTAATACTACATCCTCATCCACAATACGGAGGGACTATGAATAATAAAGTTGTAGTAGATACTTTTAATGTTTTTGTGGAAAACTATTTTTCAGTTTGTAGAGTAAATTTTAGAGGAGTTGGTAAAAGTGATGGTGAATTTGATAATGGACAGGGTGAACTTGCGGATGCAGCTACAGCACTTGATTGGTTAGAAAAAGAAAATTTTGACAATTCACAATGTTGGATTTGTGGTTTTTCTTTTGGATCATTAATCTCTATGCAATTATTAATGAGAAGACCAGAAATAAATAGATTTATTGCAATTTCTCCTCAACCAAATGTTTATGATTTTTCTTTTTTATCGCCATGCCCATCTTCAGGTTTAATGGTTTATGGAAAAAAAGATGAGCTTGTTCCAGTTGAGCATATTAATGAATTAAATAAAAGATTAAGTGCACAAAAAGGTATTAAAGTTGAATTTGAAATCATAAATGAAGCTAATCATTTTTTTTCAAATGCAGATCAATCATTAAAAAAAATGCTTGATAAATATGTAAAAAAAGAATCTGTTTTATATTAATAATTTTTAGTCTTTACACCACCGGTGCATGGTTTTTTGCACCCTGTAGTTTCCGGAAAGGAGATGGGCAATTCTAAATACGATCTAATAGCAAGATAACCAAATGCTTGCGACTCGATATAACTTCCATCAATATCAAGATTGTCTATTTTCCAAATCTTATTTTCAATTTTGCTTTGGATCGAATCTATTAAAAATTGGTTTTTCCTCCCTCCCCCACATACATAAACATCTTTATCTTCTAATTTTTTAGATATGATGTCCGCTGTTAATTCAGTAATTGTTGCGGCTCCATCTTCTAGAGAAAGTCCTTTGGCAAAAGAAATATCAAAATCATTAGTATCAAAAGATTTTTTATTATTATTTTCTTTATAATAAAAATTATCTTTTTTTTGCTCTAAAATAAATTTGTCTATCTTTCCTGATCTTGCAATCTCTCCATTTTTATCATAATTTTTATCAGAATTAACTCTTATCCATTTGTCAATCAAACAATTTCCTGGGCCTATATCCATGCTAGTAATTTTATAATTTTCATTAATAATTGTTGTGTTTGCAATTCCACCAATATTTAAAATTATAATTGGCAGTTTTATTTTTTCTTTTTCTTTAAAAGTTTCTGCTAGTAACTTGTGATAAATTGGAGTTAAAGGAGCTCCTTGACCGCCATTTTTTAAGTCATTTTGTCTAAAATCATAAATAACTAGTTTTTTAGTTAATTTAGATAGCAAGTTTCCATCACCCAACTGTTTAGTAATCTTTTTTTCAGGATCGTGAAAGATTGTTTGTCCATGAAAGCCCAATAAATCAATTTCAATTTTTGAGTTTTGGAGAATTTCATTAACAGCGTTCGCATGAAATAATGTAATGTCTCTTTCCAATGATTTAATCTCTTCAAAATGCATCTTTAAATCATCTACTATCAAGACTTTTTCTCTTATATTTAATAATTTCCTACGAACTTCATCTCCATATTCAAAATATTTGTCCAATTTTATTGAATATTCTCTATCGCCATCAGACTTAACTATTGAAGCATCTACCCCATCCATTGAAGTACCGCTCATTAAGCCTAAAGCTGTAAAAATCTTTCCCATTCTTATTTTTTTTTATTAAATAATGTATATTGTGGAACTATAGACCTATGAATAAATTTTTAAAAGAATTTAAAGATAGAGGGTATTTTTACCAGTGCACGAGTGAAGAGGAATTATCTAAATTACTAGATAAAGAAAAAATCAAAGGCTATATCGGCTTTGATTGTACGGCTGAAAGTCTTCATGTCGGGAGTTTGCTTCAAATAATGTGCTTACGATTAATGCAGAAGCATGGCCATAGACCAATTGTGCTAATTGGTGGTGGAACAACTAGAATTGGTGATCCATCAGGTAAAGATAAAACAAGAAAAATTTTAACTGAACAAGAAATAGAAAAAAATATTAAAAATATTAAAAAAATATTGAAAAATTATTTAGATAATGATGATCCAAAAACTAAACCTATATTTGTAAACAACTATTCTTGGCTCAAAGGATTAAATTATATTTCTTTCTTAAGAGATATTGGAAAACATTTTACAATAAACAAAATGCTTACTTTTGAAAGTGTAAAAACTAGATTAGATAGAGAGCAATCTTTAAGTTATATGGAATTTAATTATATGATCTTGCAAGCATATGATTTTTTAGAATTAAATAAAAAAGAAAATTGTTCTTTGCAAATTGGTGGTTCAGATCAATGGGGAAATATCATTAATGGAACTGAACTTATAAAAAGACATTCAAACAAACATGCTTACGGTTTAACAACACCTCTTATTACTTTAGCTTCCGGATCAAAAATGGGAAAAACAGAAACTGGGGCTATTTGGTTAGATATAAAATTATTGTCTCCTTATGATTATTGGCAATTTTGGAGAAACATTGATGATAGAGATGTGGTTAAATTTTTAAAAATGTTTACAGATTTAAATATTGATGAAATAAATAAAATAAAAGACAAAGATATTAACCAACTGAAAATTAAATTAGCAAATGAAGCTACATCGATGTTGCATGGAAAAGAAGCGGCTTTATCTGCAGAAAAAACTGCAAAGAAAACTTTTGAAGAAAATTCATTAGGAGAAAATTTGCCTTCTGTTGATATTCAATTAAATAATGAAAATAATAGTATAAATATAATTGATTTAATTATTTTATCAAAAATAGAAAACTCAAAAAGTGAAATTAGAAGACTTATTAAAGGCAAAGGTGTCAAAATAAATAATGAAATAATTATTGATGAAAAGTTTTTGATACAAAAAAAATTATTCGGCAAGGATAGTTTTCTAAAATTATCAATTGGTAAAAAGAAGCACGTAAAAATTAACTTAGCTTAATTTTTTTTAATTTTTTCTAAAGTTCTAGTTATAAACCTTGGTGTTAAAGTTTTAATAGGATTCACTGTTGTTTTTAAATCTTTAGGTGGTCCTTTTATTTTAAAACTAACCCCAAAAACACCTTCCCCAACTTTTTTTCCAATTAACAAATCACCAAGTAATGGGATAGATGAGATTGTCCTATTTATAGTAGTTGCGGGCACCAAAGTTCCTCTTAAACTAACTAATTTTTTACTTTCAACATAGCCTTCCATCAAAATTGATATAGCAGGTCCTATTGCATAAATTTCGTCAATAGTCATTAAACTGCCTTTGTTTGAATAAATCATTTCAAAATCAGTAAACCTAACACCTTCACCTGTTAAAAGATCTGCTATTCCTTGAAGTGATGCCAAAGCTAATACTTTAGCTAGTACAGGTATCTCTTTAACCTTAAAATTATCAATTATTAGTTTAGATTTTGAAACATTATTTATTTTTTTTGAACTAAAGTCCAAATTTCCATCTTCAAAACCTTTAATAAATTTATATTTTTTAACAAAAGGTTTTGCTCTATCTGAATTAAAAGTAGTTACCACAGCATTATCTTTTTCTGTTTTAATTGAAATAAATATTTTTTCATTATTGCTAAAATTTGAATTTAAATTTAAATCAAAAATTTTACTATTTTTAACTTCTAAATTTCCATTCATATTATTAACTGTACTTTCTTCGTCTAGCTTGACTTCATCAATATCAATTTTTATTTTTGTATTTAAATTTTTGAATATTTCAAAAAAGTTTGCGCCTGGTTCAGAATTTGAAATATTTTCTATGAGTTGCATTGAATCAAAACTTTTTCCTATTAATTCATAATTATTATTTTTTTTGGTTAATGTTATTTGATTTTTAAAATCATTCTCAGTTAAATAATCAAATCTTATTTTATCTATATTTAATATTTTGCTATTTTTTATTTTTAAATTATTTACTTCTATTTCATTGTTATCGTTTTTATAATTTATATTTTTAAATAATATTATTTTGTTATTTTCAAACCCTTTAATTTGTAAATTTGCATTATCTTTTATTATTTTCTTGTAGCTAATATCATCAAATTTTAAATCTATATTTTGCAGACTTAAAAAAGTTTCAAATTCTGTTTTATTTTTACTTTTTGAAATATTATAATTTAATAAATTTTTAAATCCTTTTTCTATATAAAATTCGCTAGAACCATCTATTAAAACTTTTTTTTCTGAATACTTAATGTGTATTTTATTCTCTTTTAACTTTATTAAATTATTATAGTTTTTTATATAATTTTTAATTTTATATAAATCATATTTAAAAATTAATTCGTCCAAATTCAATTTAGAATTAACTTTTAGATTTCTAATTTTAAATTTTTTACTTAGGTCAAAAGTGAACTCGGAATTTGATTCAAATTTAGAATTAGAAAAATCAAAATTTTCAAAATTATTATTAAAGATTAATAAAATTAAATCATTATTAATTTTATTTTTTTCACTTTTTAAATTTCCGTTTACATGAAATTTTTTGTTTTTTTGTTTGATATTTAAAAGTTCTGAATTAAATTTTATTTTATTAAATTCAAATAAAATCTTTTCAAACTTGTAATTATTATCTTTAACTGTAAAATTAAAATTTAATACTTTTATATTTTGAGGTATTTGTAATTCAGCATTTGAGATTTTTCCTGTTAAAATATAATTATTTTTTATTTTACCAAAATCGTCAAAGTATAAATCAGCATTGATTTGCGCTATTCCACCCTTCAAGGCTTGTTTTAACAAAATAATTTGTAGCGTGTTTTTGTTATTAAGCTTATAAAAATCTATATAACTTCCTATTTCATTGTTTTTACTTTTTATCGAAAGATTTTTTATTGCAAATTTATTTTGAAAATATGAAGATATTGAAATATTGGATGAGATTTCATTTAATTCAATATTATCTGAATTGCTTAATATTATTTTTGGATTTTTCGTTTTAATTTGTATTGAAATATTTTTTAGATTTAAATGTAACTTTATTTTTTTTAATTCTATATCCAGGTCATTATTTTGATTTTTAATTTGATCTTTTACAATTGTATTAAATTTTGATGTCGTAATTCCAAAATACGCAAAATATCCTAAAAAAAGAAATAATAAAATTAATATTAAAGTTAGTATTTTTAAAAAATTTTTAATCATTTAATTTATAAAGAGAACTTTCTAAAAACTCATCAATTTCACCATCTAGAACTTTGTCTGGGCTTGAACTTTCATAATTTGTTCTATTGTCCTTAACCATTCTATACGGATGTAATACATATGATCTAATTTGATGTCCCCACCCAATTTCTGATTTTGAGTCTTCTGAACTTTTTAATTGTTGCTCCTTTTTTTTTAATTCATGTTCGTAAAGTCTTGCTTTTAACATATTCATGCAAGTATCTTTATTTTTGTGTTGTGATCTATCATTTTGGCATTGAACTACTATTTTAGTAGGTATGTGAGTTATTCTCACAGCGCTATCTGTAGTATTAACATGTTGTCCACCAGCGCCGCTAGATCTATAAGTATCAATACGTAAATCTTTATCTAGTAATTCAACTTTAATACTCTCATCAATTACGGGATAAACCCAAACACTGGCAAAACTTGTATGTCTTCTAGCTCCAGAATCAAAAGGCGATATTCTTACTAAGCGATGAATTCCAGATTCTGATTTTAAAAATCCATAAACAAAATTTCCATTTATTCTTATTGTTGACGATTTAATTCCTGCTTCATCTCCTTTGTGTTCATTAATTAATTCACATTTATAATTTTTGCTTGATGCCCATTTTATATACATCCTTCTTATCATTTCAGCCCAATCTTGACTTTCAGTTCCTCCAGCTCCTGCGTGAATTTCTAAATAAACATCTAAGCTATCCGCTTCATTAGATAGAAAACATTTTATTTCATTTTTTTTTATATTTTTATGTAATTTTAAAATATTATTTTCAGATTCTCTTAGAACTAACTGATTATTTTCTTCTAGAGCAAGGTCGTATAAATCAATTATTTCGTTGAATTGTTTTAAAGAAACTTCATAACTATTAACTAAATCTTCATATAGTTTCTTTTCTTTTAAAATTTTTTCTGCTTTTGGTTTATCTTCCCAAAAATTTGGTTCCAAAATAATTTTATTTATATTTTCTAACTTTAAATAAATATCTTGTTTTTCAAAGATACTCCTTGATTCTTGTGCTTATTTTTTTTATTTCAGATTTATAATCTGTAATATTATTATTCATTAGTAAAATTTTAATATATTATTTTTATCAACTTTTAAATTTAAATCATCGTTATTCAAATAATTTTTTTTGATTTTATTTTTTTTAAAAGCTTCTACGATAGTTGTTTTTGAGCCAAAATCAGCCTTTCTTCCTGTTTTTTGTTCAATCAAAAAAAACTTAATATTTTTTGCAACCTTAAATGGTCTTGCATCTCCTTTTTTCACTGCTTTTTTTACAAAAGATTTAAAAATTGGCATCGCAGTTTTTGAACCAGTTTCATATTTCCCTAAACTTCTTGGCTCATCATGTCCGACATAAACTCCTATAACTAAATTTGAAGTAAATCCAACAAACCAAGCATCAGTATTATTGTTTGTGGTTCCTGTTTTTCCTGCTAAGTCTAAATTTAAATCTTTAAGCTTTCTTCCAGTTCCTCTTTTTATTACACCTTCTAATATTGAAGTCATTTGATAAGCTGTTTCTTCAGAAAAAACTTGCACGAAGTTATCTTCTATTTTTGGTACTTCTTTTCCTAAATAAGAAATTTCTTTACATTTATTGCAAAATCTTTTTTCAGAATTAAATATTGTATTGCCTTCACTATCTTGAATTCTGTCTAAAAAAATTGGATCAATTAATTTACCACCATTTACGAAAGAACTATATGCCGATGTTAATTTTAATAATGTTGTTTCTTCCGAGCCTAGAGAAATTGATAACAACTTTTCAGGATTGTCATAAATTTTTAAATTTTTTGTAAATTGAACAATATTATCTATTCCAATTTCTTGAGCAATTCTAACTGTCATTAAATTTCTAGATTTTTCTACACCTGTTCTAATGGTTGATGGACCATAAAATTTTTTTCCGTAATTTTCAGGTTTCCACATCTTCAAATCTTCTCCTTGATCTAAAACTATTGGAGCATCTAAAACTAAAGTTGATGGAGTATAATTATTTTCTAATGCCAAAGTATAAATAAAAGGTTTAAAAGCTGATCCTGGTTGTCTTAATGCTTGAGTTGCTCTATTAAATTCACTTAATTTAAAACTAAATCCTCCTGACATAGCAAGAACTCTACCATTATAGGGATTTAAAACTATAATGCTTCCATTAGCTTTCGGAATTTGTTTCAAGCTAAAAAGATTATCTTTTATGTTTTTTACATAGACTATGTCACCCTTATTAAAAATTTTATCTAATTCTTTTTTTGTCCAAGATATATCTTTATATTTTATAATTCCTTGAACTTTATTTTCAGTTTCAATTTTTACTGAAAATTTATTAATTTTTTTTATTATTGCTAAATTCCAGCCTATAGTTTTTTCTAATTTGTATTTTTTCAAATTTGTATTCCACTTATCTGATATTTTTTTATTCATTATTGGACCTCTCCAACCTTTTCTTCTATCGTATTTTTCAAGACCTTCTCTCAAAGATTCGGTTGCTATAGATTGTAGTTCTAGATTTATAGGAGTTTTTATAGTGAGTCCTTGTTTATAAATTTTATCAAAACCATATTTGTCAACAAGATATTTTCTCACATCTTCTACATAATATCTCGCATCTTCTAAGTATGTTTTTTTTCTTTTTTTTAAACTAATCGAAGTATTCATTAATTCATTATATTTTTTTTTATCTATATAAGAATTGTCTAGCAAATTTTTTATTACTAAGTTTCTTCTATATTTTGCTAAATCAATATTTTTATAAGGATTGTATTTGCTGGGTGCTTTAGGAAGCGCCGCTAACAATGCAGCTTCAGCATAATTTAATGTATTAATAGATTTATCAAAATATTCTAAACTTGCTGACGCGATTCCATATGAGCCTTCACCTAAATAGATTTGATTAAGATACAATTCTAATATTCGTTCTTTTGTAAGAGATCTTTCAATTCTAAAAGCAAGTATTGCTTCTTTAATTTTTCTGTTAATGCTTACTTCATTTGTTAATAAAAAATTTTTAGCAACTTGTTGTGTTATGGTTGATGCTCCTTCTAGTCTTTTTGATGAAATAATATTTGAAATATTTTTAATAACCGCCCTCATAATCCCTTTAGCATCAACTCCAGGGTGAGAGAAAAAATTTTTATCTTCTGCAGACAAAAATGAATTAATTACAATTATAGGTATGGTTTCATAAGGAACAAATATTCTTTTTTCTGAAGAAAAATCACTTGCCAATTCACCGCCTCCTGAATATAATTTGCTTGAAACTGGCGGTTTATAACTTTTTAAAAATTTGTAATCTGGCAGTTTATTTGAGAAAGTCCAAAGTATAGTAATAATTGTAAAGACCAAAATTAAGGATATTGACAGTAAAAAAATAACAGTTTTTTTGATCCAATTACTCATTTTTGTATTATTTAGATTACGAATTTGTTAAACATAAGGCACAGAATTTATAAAAAATTTATGAAACAAAATAACAAAAAATTATGGCAAAAAATTTATATATTGATGCATCGCATCCAAATGAAACTAGAGTTGTGCTTAAATCCGATGAAAATATTGAGGATTATGAGTATGAAAGTGTAAATAATAGTTTAATAAAAAACAACATCTATCTTGGAAAAGTTAGTAGAATTGAACCATCTCTACAGGCAGCTTTTGTCGATTTTGGAAGAGAGAGACATGGATTTTTATCTTTCAACGACATCCAATCTGATTATTACCAAATTCCAACAAGCGATTTAGAAAAAATTAAACAAGAAGAAGAAAAAATAAGAGAGGAATTAACAAAAGAAGATGAAAAAATTGATGAAACTTCCAATGCTGAAGAAAATGATGAAATAGAAAGCAAAGATCCAATTGAAAGAACGCCTTTACAAAATAAATTAGAGGAAAATAAAAAAGAAAAAAAATATCCTAGTAAAAAATATAAAATTCAAGAAGTTATCAAACCCAACCAAATAATTTTGATTCAAGTATTAAAAGATGAAAGAGGATTAAAGGGCGCGGCTCTTACTACTTTCATATCTATTGCTGGAAAATATATTGTGCTAATGCCTAACACTCCCAAAGGAGGTGGGATTTCGAGAAAAATCTTTAATCCACCTGAAAGAAAAAAAATTAGAAATATTTTAAATGAAATAATTATACCAAATGAAATGGGATTAATAGTAAGAACTGCAGGATCAAATAAAACTAAGAATGAAATTAATAATGATTTAAATAATTTGATCAATATTTGGAACTCAATTAAAGACAAAGCAATTAATTCTATGGCTCCGAATATTATATATCAAGAAAGCGACATAATAAAAAGATCAATTAGAGATATGTATGATGATGATACTCAAAATGTCATTGTTGAAGGCAATGAAGGGTATCAGAAAGCAAAAAATTACATGAAGTTAGTAATGCCAAATAATGTAAAAAAAATAAAAAAACATAGAGAGAAAGTGCCTTTATTTTATAAAGAAAAGATTGAATCTAAATTGTTTCAAATATTTGAAACTGAAGTTAAATTAAAATCAGGTGGATATTTGGTAATAAACCCAACCGAGGCTCTGGTTTCAATAGATGTTAACTCAGGTAGCTCTATCAAACAAAAAAATGTTGAAAGCACAGCATTGAATACAAATTTCGAAGCCGCAGAAGAAATTGCAAGACAAATTAAAATTAGAGACCTGTCAGGTTTAATAATAATTGATTTTATAGATATGCTTAATTATTCCAATAAAAGATTAATTGAAAGAAGACTTAAAGATAAATGTAGGAACGATAGGGCTAGAATCCAAATAGGAAGAATAAGTAATTTTGGATTATTGGAAATGTCCAGGCAAAGACTGCGTGAAAGTAATATTAAATGGAATCTTAAATTATCAAACGAAACTTTTGCATTAAAAATATTAAAATTAATTGAACTCAAAACATTAGAATACAGTGCAAAAATAATAAAATTGAATTTAAGTGAAAAGTTATCAAATTTTATCAAAGAAAATTATATTGACGATTTAAATTTTTTTAAAAATAAAAACAAAATTGAAATAAATATATTTGAAAGTGCTGTTTTGGAACTTGATGATTATTTAATTGAATTCTTATCAAAAACAAACAAAGTAATTGAAAAAATCGAAAAAATTTCTAGTTTAAAAAAATTAAAAATACTTAAACCTGAAGTTAAAAATTTTAATATTAAAATAAAAAAGTTCAAGAAAAAAATTTTAAAAAAAAAAAAAAAAAAAATAAAAAAAAATAAATTAAATTAAACCCTTAAGCGGAGAAGAAGGACTGCCAAATATATTTTTTTCTATTCTACCTGATAAAAAAGATTTTCTTCCAGAGATAACAGCATATTTCATGGCCTCTGCCATTTGAAATGGATTTTTTGCTTTTGCTATCGCTGTGTTTATTAATACACCATCACAACCTATTTCCATTGCTATTGACGCATCAGAAGCAGTTCCAATTCCAGCGTCAATTATTAACGGAAGTTTAGTTTGGTTTCTAATAATTTTAATATTCAATTTATTTTGGATTCCTAAGCCTGATCCAATTGGAGCTGCTAAGGGCATAATTGCACAAGCGCCGGCATTTTCCAATCTTTTTGCCATTAAAGGATCATCATTGCAATACACCATAACTTCAAATCCTTCTTTTGTTAAAACTTCAGTCGATTTTAATGTTTCAATCATATCAGGAAGTAAATTTTTTTTATCCCCTAAAACTTCTAGCTTAACCAACTTCCATCCACCAATTTCTCTTGCTAACCTAAGTGTTCTTAGAGCATCGTCAGAATTAAAACAGCCAGCGGTATTAGGAAGGTAAGTTATTTTTTTTGGATCAATATAATCCATTAATAACGGTTTATTTTTATCCACTATATTTACTCTTCTTACGGCAACAGTTACTATCTCCGTGCCAGATAATTTTATTGCTTTTGCGCATTCAGACATATTCTTGTACTTGCCAGTTCCGACAATAAGTCTTGAATTAAATTTTTTTTTTTCAATTTTAAGAAAATCATTATTTTTCATTAACCTCCTCCAATAAAATGAACTATTTCTATTTTGTCATTTTTATTTATTTTTACTTTATTTAATCTGTTTTTATCTAAAATTTTTTTGTTTAATTCTATAGCTATTTTATTTATTGGCAATTTGAGTCTTTTGACTAGTTTATCAACCGTTTCATTCTCTCGAGATATGATTTTTTTTCCATTTACTTTTATTTTTATTTTATTTTTAATTTTCATGGATTATAAGCTTATTGTGAACAACATAATAATTATTAATGGTCCAAATCTTAATCTATTAGGTGAAAGAGAACAATCACAATATGGAAAAATTACATTTGATGATTTAAAAAACATATGTTTAGAACACTCAAAAAAAATAGGAATAAAATTAGATTTTTTCCAGTCAAATTTAGAGGGAGAGATAGTAACTAAAATTCAAGATGCCAGAAAAGAATATGATGGTATAATTATAAATGCTGCCGGATATACTCACACATCTGTATCTATCCGCGACGCTCTAGATATATTTAAAAAACCAATTATAGAATTACACATTTCAAATATATACAAAAGAGAAGAATTTAGGCAAAAATCACTTATAAGCAATGTTGTAACTGGAATTATTTGTGGTCTTGGATCAAATGGTTATATTTTAGCCATAAATGCAGTGCAAGAATTACTAAAAAATGGAAATAGATAAAAAAATTGTAGTTAAATTAATTCAGGTCTTAGATGATTTAAAAAAATCATTAAAAAGCATTGATATTGAAACTAAGGATAGTGTTATAGAAGAAGAAATAGATTTATCAGATAAAATAATTGTAAAAAGCCCAATAGTTGGAACTGCATATCTTGCGGTAGAACCAGGGGGGGAAAAATTTGTTGAAGTTGGAAAAAAAATAAAAAAAGGAGATACCGTTATGATTATAGAAGCTATGAAAACAATGAATCATGTTCCTTCAACTAAAGACGGTGTGGTTAAAGAAATTTGTGTTGAGGATGGTCAACCAGTCGAGTTTGATCAAAAAATTATAATTCTTGAGTAATGTTTAAAAAAATATTAATTGCAAATCGAGGTGAGATTGCAGTCAGAGTTATTAGAGCTTGCAAAGAATGGGGAATTTCAACTGTAGCCATTCATTCAGATGTTGACAGAGACAGCATGCATGTAAGGTTGGCAGACGAAAGTATCTGTGTAGGAACTCATCAACCTTTAAATAGTTATTTAAATATTCCAGCAATAATGTCTGCTATAGAATTAACAAATTCAGAAGCTGTTCACCCTGGTTATGGTTTTTTATCGGAAAATCCAGAGTTTGCAAAAATTTTAGAAGATTATAAAATTAAATTTATCGGACCCTCTTCAAAATTAATTCAAATGATGGGCGATAAAATACAAGCAAAAAAAATAGCCAAAGAATATGGCCTTCCTGTTATTGAAGGCTCAGATGGTGGAGTAAAAGACAAAGAACATGCTAAAGAAGTTTGTAAAAAAATTGGTTTCCCAGTTTTAATAAAAGCTTCTGCGGGAGGAGGAGGTAAAGGAATGAAAATAGTTTACAAAGAATCTGAATTTGATGATTTGTTCGCTACAGCTAAGTCAGAAGCTCAAAAATACTTTGGTAATGATGAGATATATATAGAAAAATTTTTTCAAAATCCTCGTCATATTGAAGTACAAATTCTGTCTGGAAAAAATAGAACTATTCATTTGCATGAAAGAGACTGTTCTGTTCAAAGAAGACATCAAAAGCTGATTGAAGAAACGCCTAGTCCTATTCTAAATGAGAACATAAGAAAAGATTTATTTAAAAAAACAGTTAATATGGTTAGCAAAATTGGTTATGAAGGCGCTGGAACAGTCGAGTTTATATACGAGGACGGAAAATTTTATTTTCTAGAAATGAACACGAGAATTCAAGTTGAACATCCGGTTACAGAAGTTGTTACTGGAATAGATATTATAAAAGAACAAATATATATTGCATTTTCTGGGGAAACGGCTCTTAAACAAGACGATATTGCTCCAAGAGGACATGCTATTGAATGTAGAATAAATGCAGAAGATCCTATAAAAAATTTTCAACCATCTCCAGGAAGAATTACTATGTGTCACCAGCCTTCTGGCTTTAGAACGAGAGTTGATGGCTCAATTTATCAAGGATACAAAATTACACCATATTATGACAGCATGGTTTGTAAATTGATTTGCCATGGGAGAAATAGAACTGAAGCAATACAAAGAATGAAAAGATCATTAGACGAATTTGTAATTGAGGGAATTACAACTACTATAGAACTTCATAAAAAACTTTTAGATCATCCAAAATTTATTGAATCTAATTTCAATGTCTCTTGGCTAGATAAAGAAAAAATTATTTAATAACATTTAGCCAACCAAATATCATAAACTGGGTGATCAAATAAAGTAATTGAAGGACTAGATGAAAATGTCCAGCCATTAAAAACAAATACCTGATCATTATTTTTTAACGTGATATCTTGTACCTGCATATATGCTGTAACTTCAGGATTGTCATCAAATGCAGAATTTTCACATTTTAGAACCTTAATTATTAAATTTTCAAATTTAGTTTCTTCTTGAAGATTTAATTTTAGTTGGCTAGTTTTGGAGTTAATTTTATCTAAAATTTTTATTTCAACAAAACTGATATTGTTCTTCCAAAGTATTTTTGGGGTTGTAATAGAACTGATATCACTTGAAAATGAATGAGTGGTGAATAATAGTGAAAGAAACAAGTAATAAAATATATGTATTTTATTTTTTCCAAGAATTATATTTTTTTTTAATTGCATCTGTATTTTCTTTTGGGCTATATGCTTGGTCCGATCCCGTAAGGTTTGGTTGATGAGGTTTTTGCCATTCAAATTTTTTTAACTCGTGATCGTTCTCAATTTTATTAGGAGTAAAATGCATCCAAGAATACCATTCATTTGGAATTTTTGACGCATCTACTTCACCATTGTAAATTATTAATCTTTTGCCTTTCTTAGTCTTGTAATATTTATTACCAAAACTATCTTTTCCAACCAATGTTCCAAAAAATAACACATTAAGTCTAGTTCCAAAAGTTTGATGATTCCACCAAGTAAAAATTTCTCTAAAGAGTGTCAACATAAAATTTTAATAATTTTTCAATTTAAAATTGTAAAAAATAAATTAGACTAAAATTATAATTTGTATATACAATATTTATAATAAGACTCAAAAAAAAAATATTTAGAGGAAATATGGCAAAATATTTAGTAGAAACTTACTATAATTGTACGTTCAAAGTTAGCCATTATTTGGACAAAATCAACGATACTGAAATAAAAAATTTAGAAAAAAGAGTTGATGGAAAATATGAAATTATTGATGTCAAATTAGATAATAGAAAAACTAAAAACCTGGATAAAACTGGAAAAATTACCGAAATTAATACTAATAATAATATTGATTTACTTTCTGAAATAAAATCTAAAAATGATATTAATAATATAGGTTTAAAAAATAATTCTAATGATATCAGTAAAAGATTCGGAATGCCTGATAGAAGGAAAGGATATATACAAAAGGCAACAATTGGTGATCATAAAGTATATCTTCATACTGGCGAGTATGAAGATGGAAAAATAGGTGAAATATTCATTGATACAAGTAAAGAAGGGGAGTTAGTTAAAGCTTTAATGAATAATTTTGCTATAGCTATTTCTCTTGGTTTGCAATACGGAGTTCCTCTTGATGAATTTGTTAATGCCTATATTGAAACAAAATTTGAACCATCTGGTAAAGTGCATGGGAATGATAGAATTTTAAGCGCAACATCTATACTTGACTATATATTTAGAGAATTGGCAATTTCATACTCAAATAGAGAAGATCTTGCTCATACTCCTTCGATTGGGAGCTCAGAAAAACAGTTTGATGAAAAATCAGATGAAATAAACGAAGATCAAAATCAACTATTAAAAATTGTTAAAGATATATCTAGTAAGGGTTTTCTAAGAAGTAATTACAAAAAAAAATTGGTGGATTTATCTGATATTAGGATAAATTTAAAAGGAAAAAAATAATCACTTATTTTTTTTAACTGATAAATTAAGCTCTTTTAACTGTTCAGAACTTACTTCTGATGGGGCATTCATCAATAAATCTTGTGCATTTTGATTCATTGGAAACATTGTAACTTCCCTTATATTTTTTTCTCCAGCCAACAACATGATTATCCTGTCAATACCGGGTGCTATTCCTCCATGTGGTGGAGCCCCATAGTTCAGTGCATTTATCATTCCACTAAATTTATCATCTACTGTTTTTTGGTCGTATCCAGCAATTGAAAATAACTTATACATTAATTCAGGAATATGGTTTCTAATTGCTCCTGAAGATAATTCAACTCCATTACAAACAATATCATACTGAAAAGCTTTTATTTCCAAAGGTTTTGATAAATCTAAATTTTTTATATCTCCTTGAGGCATAGAAAAAGGATTGTGACTAAAAATAATTTTTTTTGAATTTTCGTCTTCTTCAAACATTGGATAATCAACAACCCAGCAGAATGCAAAAATATCATCATTAATTAATTTTAATTCATTTCCTATCTTCTCCCTTGCTTGAGAAAGTATTTTTTCTACATCAGAAATTTTTCCACATGCTAAAAAAACACTATCACCAATTTCTGCTTTTGATAATTTCATTAATTCTTTTATTGAATCTGAGCTAAAAAATTTACCAACTGGTCCTTTTGCTTTAATTTCCAATTCTTTTTCAATTGTAAAATAAGCCAAACCAGAAGCTCCTTGTTCTTTTGCCCATTTATCAATGCTATCAAAAAAACTTCTTGGCTTATCTTTCGTGTTTTTTGTAATTATTCCACGAACAATAGAACCTTTTTTTACAAGTTTTTTAAAAATATCAAAACTTACATCTTCTCTTATAAATATTTCAGTAAAGTCATTTATAATTAAAGGATTTCTCAAATCAGGTTTGTCAGTTCCATATTTTAGCATGGAATCATGATAGGTTATTTTTGGAAATTTTTCGTAAAACATTTTTTTATCTGAAAATTTTTTAAAAACATTTGTCATTAATTTTTCTACTACTTCAAAAACATCTTCTTGTTCAACAAAAGACATTTCCAAATCCAGCTGATAAAATTCTCCTGGGCTTCTGTCTGCTCTTGCATCTTCATCTCTAAAACATGGAGCAATTTGAAAATATTTATCAAAACCCGAAACCATTATAAGTTGTTTAAATTGCTGAGGTGCCTGTGGTAATGCATAAAATTTTCCTGGATTTAATCTACTTGGAACCAAAAAGTCTCTTGCGCCTTCAGGGCTTGATGAAGTTAAAATCGGAGTTTGAAATTCTAAAAATCCAAGTTTTTTCATTTCTGATCTAATAAAAGATATAACTTCTGATCTTAAAATTATATTTTGATGAATTTTTTTTCTTCTTAAATCTAAAAATCTATATTTTAATCTGATTTCTTCAGCATATTCTTGATCAGAAAAAACAGGCAATGGTAATTCTTTTGTTTTTCCAAGCTCAACAAAAGAAATAATTGAAATCTCTATTTCTCCAGTATTTAAATCCTTATTAATAGTTTCTTTGCTCCTTTCTAAAACCTTTCCGTTAATTTTAATTACAGTTTCTAAAGGTAATTTTTCAAATTCTTTAAAATTGGAGTGACTATTCTCAATTACACATTGAGTTATTCCATAATTGTCTCTTAGATCTAAAAAAAGTAAATTTCCATGATCTCTTTTTTTGTTTATCCAACCGCTTAAGGATACATCTTTATTTTTTTCCTTAATTGTTAATTGTCCGCATGTATGAGTTCTATATTTATTCAAAAAAATTACCTATAAAATTTCTTTTATTATATTTATATTAATTGCTTTCTTTTTTTTTAAACTCAGCTCATCAACTTTATATATAAAATCAGCAATTTTACCATATGATCTGTCTATTCTCTTAATAATAAAATCTATAATTTTTTTATCAATTTGAATTTGTCTGTCAGAAAAATTTTTTAGTATGATCGCAAACATTAATTCATCATCGGGATAATCAATTTTTGCAAAAAGACAATTTTTTGCTCTAGATTTCAAATCATTTAATTTAAAGCTAAATTTATTTATAGGATTTATTGAGTTTATAATTAAATATTTATTATCTTGATCAACTAAATTAAATATAGAATACATTAATTTTTCTTCCAATTTATTGAAATAATTATCAATAACTATATTTTCGTATAACTTCAGTTTTTTAAAAAATTCATCATTAATATCTTTTTCCTCTACTTTAATACCTTTATTTTTATCAATAAAAATATTTGAAAGATGTGTCTTTCCGCTAAACTTTTCTCCATAAATATTTAATATATTTTTTTCCCATTTAGGCCATTTTTCTATTAATTGAAAAGCGTAATAATTACTTTTGCTTACGTAAAAATCGTTATAATTAAAATTTTTATTATGTTTAAAATTTAATAACAATTGGTTTATATTTTTCACTTTACGCTCCAAATTGGATTACTCGTATCTAATTTAATATTACTATTTCTAAATTCATTTATAAACTTATCTGGAGTACTGTTATATATTATTTTGTAAATTATTTTTTTGTTAGTAAAACTATCAATGTAATAGTTAGAAACTAAGTCAAGATCATAAAGTTTTTTTTCTAATTTGCTAGATAAATTATAATTTTTTGAATCTACTGAAAGAGTTATTGGAAGTTTTAAAGAAATATTAATTATATTTAATTTTTTCCATTGATTTTCAAATTCTAATTTTAAATTATATATTATATCTTCAATTGACTGATTCTCATTCCAATCAAATTTTTTATTTAAAATAATTAATTTATTATTTAAATTGATCTTAATTAAAGAATTATAGCTATTATTTTTTTGAAATAAAATTAGTATAATATAATCATCAATTACATATTTGGATATAATTTCATCAAAATTATATTCTTCAATTGTAGAAATATTTTTTTTAATTATATTGATATCTTCAATATCTTCATTAGGCAAAATATAGCTTAAAAGATAATGCCTCTTATTAAACTTATTCCAATTTAAGTAAAAACTATTTTCAGAAAACAATAAAATTTTATTTTTTTTATTGTTAATTAATATTGGAATTAAAAGTAATTTTTTTTCCGTTGGAATTGATGGAGAAATATTTTTTTTTTCTAAATAATTGAACAGTTTCTTTTTATTAAATTCTACCTCAAATTTTGAGATATATTTATTTTCAATAAATTTTTCATCTACAATAGAAAAAGATTCTACTAAACTATAAATAGTTTTTAAATTTTTCATTTTAATTATCTCGTTTTGTTTGAGTGTAGTAATTTTCAATATAATTTGTACAAATGCTTTTTCAAAAGCTTCATCAATAACTGCTTTTTTATTAAAATTGTTATCGTAAGGTTTTGATATCTTTAAATCTACTATTTTATAAGTATTTGCATTTACATTGCTTGTGGAAAACTTACTAAAAAATATTAAGAAAAATAAAAAAAATATATAAATTAAAAGATCTAATTTATTTTTTTTTTTTAATGTATTGAACATAGATGAAAAACAGTAATCTAACATATGAAAAGAGTGGAGTTAATATTAAAGCTGCAAATAATTTCGTTAAATTCATATCTTCATTATCAAAAAAAAGACAAAATAGTAAGAATTTTCAAAACATTGGTGGATTTGGCTCTATAACAAGTATTCCCAAAAATATAAAAAATCCTCAATTAGTAGCAAGTACAGATGGAGTTGGAACTAAAATTGAAATTGCCAATGAGTTAAATAAATTTAATACGATCGGAATTGACCTTGTGGCTATGTGCGTAAATGATTTGATAGTACAGGGCGCAAGACCATTAATTTTTTTAGATTATATTTCAATAAATAAAGTCAAATCAAATAAGTTAAAAAAAATTATAAAAGGAATAGTTAAAGGATGTAAAATTTCAAATTGTGAATTGGTTGGTGGTGAGACAGCAGAAATGCCTGGAACATATTCTAAAGGAAAGTTTGATATAGCTGGTTTTTCAGTGGGGATAGTAGACAAAAAAAAAATTTTAGATAAATCAAAAATTAAAGTTAATGATTTAATTATTGGTGTACCATCAAGCGGTGTTCATTCGAATGGATATTCGTTGATAAGGTACATTTTAAAAAAAAATAGAATTAAATTAAAAAGTAATAAATTTTTAAAAAAAGAATTAATCAAACCAACAAAGATTTATGTTAAGGAAGTTTTAAATTTGATTGACAAAAAACTAATTAATGGTTGTGCAAATATAACTGGTGGTGGTCTTAAAGATAATATTTGTAGAGTTCTTCCAAAAAATTTATGTGCAAAAATTGATTTAAGTAAAATTAAACCAAATAAAATTTTTAAATGGATACATTCAAAAGGTGTAAGTAATACTGAAATGATTAAAACTTTTAATTGTGGAATTGGTTTTTGCTTAATAATAAAGAAAAACAAGTATGAAAAAATTAAAAAACATTTTTCAAAAAATTTTAAACCTTATGTAATAGGAACAATAACAAACGGAAAAAAAAATATTGAATTAAATGGAAAAATTAAATGGTAAAAAAAAAATAAAAATCTGTGTTTTTATTTCAGGAAGAGGTACTAATTTAAAATCTCTCATCAATTTTTCAAAACAAAAAAAAACAAATTTTGAAATTATATTAATTGTTAGTAATAAAAAAAATGCAAAAGGCTTAAATTTTGCAATAAAAAATAATATTAAATCTCTAATCATTAATTATAAAAATAAAAAAAAAACTGAAAGTATAATTTTAAAAATTTTGAAAAAAAATAGTATTGAGTTAGTTTGTTTAGCAGGATTTATGAAAATTTTGTCTAAGAAAATTATTAAAAAATATAAAGATAGAATATTAAATATACACCCATCTTTACTCCCTAAATATAAAGGTTTAAATACTCACAGCAAAGTTATTAAGAATAAAGATCGTTTCACAGGTTGTACCGTTCATATAGTAAACTCCAAATTAGATTCAGGAAAAATAATTCTTCAAAAAAAAATTAGAGTATTAAAAAAAGATAACGAAAAAAGCTTAGCAAAACGATTACTTAAAGTTGAAAACCAATTATACCCTAAAGCTTTAAAGAAATTTATTTCTACTAATCTTTAAAAAAAAAATCTATTTCAATTTTTGCGTTTTCCAAACTATCTGATCCATGAACTGAATTTTTATCTATAGATACACCATATTTTTTTCTTAGAGTTCCTTCTTCAGCTTTTAAAGGGTCTGTTGCACCCATTAATTTCCTGTTTTTTAATACTGCATTTTCGCTTTCAAGAATCATTACAGCAATTGGACCTGATGATAAATACGAGCATAAATCATTATAAAATGGTTTAGTTTGGTGAACTTTGTAAAATTTTTCTGCTTCTTGTTTTTCAAGTTTAATTTTCTTTTCTTTTAAAATTGTAAAATTATTTTTTTTAAACTCCTCTTTTATTTCTTCACTTAAATTTCTTTCAACTGCGTCAGGTTTTATTATTGAAAGTGTTTGCTCTATATTGTTATTCATAGTTATCTTCCACAAATTTGTTTAATAATCTTACTCCATATCCAGTAGCTCCACCAGAATTTAAAGCTCCTGCATATTTTGAAAAAGCCATTCCAGCTATATCTAGATGCGCCCAACGTGTTTTATTAATAATAAATCTTTGTAAAAATTGAGCTGCTGTAGTTGATCCAGCACCACCTACATAATTTATATTTTGCATATCTGCATTTTTTGAATTCATAAGCTTATCGTAATTTTTATGTAGTGGTAACCTCCACACTTTTTCTTCAACTTTTTTTCCAGCATCAAAAATCTGCTTACATAGCTTATCATCATTTGAAAAAAGTCCTGCATATTCAGATCCTAATGAAATAATTATAGCTCCTGTTAAAGTTGCTAGGTCAACAATAAAATTAGGTTTAAATTTCTTTTCAGTGAAAGTTAAAGCATCTGCTAAAACTAGTCTACCCTCTGCATCTGTATTTAATACTTCGATAGTTTTTCCACTATAAGATTTTACAATATCACCCGGTCTTTGTGCGTTGCCTCCTGGCATATTTTCAACAAGACCAACAACGCCGACAGCATTTATTTTTGCTTTTCTTAAAGCAAAATTTTTCATTAATCCTACTACAACTGCTGAGCCCGCCATATCATATGTCATATCTTCCATAAATCTAGCTGGTTTTAAAGAAATTCCTCCAGTATCAAAACAAACTCCTTTTCCAACAAATGCTAAAGGTTTTGATTTAGATTTTTTTCCATTCCATTCCATTGTCACAAGATATGATCCTCTAATACTTCCTTGTCCAACTCCAAGTAGAGCATTACATCCTAATTTTTTTAATTTTTTTTTATCATATACAGTTACTTTCAGTCCAAGTTTTTTTAAACCTAACAATCTTTTTGCATATTCGTCTGGATGCAAAATATTTCCAGGTTCTGAAACTAAATCTTTTGTAAAATTTACTCCATTTAATAATGCATTTAATTTCTTTTTAGTTTGTTGGTTGGTCAAATTTTTTTGCATCCAAATATTAAAATTTATAACCTTATTTTTTTTTTTGGTTTTATATAAATTGAATTCATATGATTTAAGTTCAGCTCCATGTAGAAATGAATCAAAATTAATGTTGTGTATTACTGAGGAAAAATTAGATCCTAAAATTAAGACTTCGTTAACATCATTATTTTTTGCATAATCATAAAATCTGGCACCTATTTTTTCTGATTGGAAAAAGTCATTTTTTTTTACTAGCAAAATGATTATTAATTTTTGATCAAAATCTAAATTTAGTGAAAATATTTTATTATCTTTATTTTTTTTGTTATTTTTTAAAAAATTAATTATTTTTTGATTTGTATTATCATCAAAAATCCCTTTAAAATCTGAAATTTTAGACTCTTTTGCTAAGATAATAGCTTTATTTTTTGAGGAGCCTTTTTTGTCATCTAAATATTTTATTTTTAAAGCCATTTGTAATAAATATAGTATAGGTTGAAACGTATATATGTATCAAAATTATAAATTTCAATGAAAAAATTAATTTTTAGAAGATTTAGCTTAGATATTACTAACTTTTTTTTATTAGCTATCCTTAGCACTGGTCTAATTGTATGGATTATACAAGCGGTTAACTATTTGGATTTTGTTTCAGAAGATGGACATAGTTTAAAAGTATATTTTATGTATTCCATTTTAAGTCTTCCAAAAATTATTGGAAAGTTAACTATCTTTGTTTTTTTTATTTCTGTTTTTTTTATAATAGCAAAATACGAGGATAAAAATGAAATTATAGTTTTTTGGACTTCTGGTATAAAAAAAATTGATTTTATAAATAACTTATTTAAAGTTTCTATACTAATACTATTTTTTCAACTTTTATTTAATTTATTTTTAATTCCTAAATCTCAAGACTTGGCTCGATCATTTTTAAGAAATTCTGAAATAGATTTTTTTCCTTCTCTAATAAAATCAAAAAAATTTATAGATACTGTTTCAGATTTAACACTTTTTATTGATAACAAAGATAATAATAGTGGAGAATTTAAGAATATTTATATTCAAGATAATTTAAATAAAAAAAAAACTCAAATTGTTCTAGCTAAAAGTGGATTGTTGGGTAAAAAAAATGATAATATTTATTTAATTTTATATTCTGGAAAAATATTAAATATAGATAGTAAAAAAACTTCAATAGTTAATTTTAAAAAAACTGAATTTAATCTTTCTAAATTTAGCACAAAATCTATTTTGTTTCCAAAAATACAAGAACAAAAAACAACTAATTTGTTACAATGCTTAAACTCTTATTACAAATATAATAAAACTTATAATACCAAATTATTTAGATGCGAAGAAAAAATAATAGATAGTGTTTCAAAAGAAATGTACAGAAGATTGATTACACCTATTTATATTCTCGTTGTTGCGTTAATTGCAAGTCTATTGATCATTAAGTCAAAAAATGATTTCAATTATTCTAAATATAAACTTATTACCTTTCTTGCAGGTATATCTTTAATTATATTTTCGGAAATTTCTATTGAATTTTTAAGTAAAAATTTTCTAAATAATTTAATTTTAATTATTTCTCCTTTAATTTTTACTTTTGTAATTTATTTCATTCTTAAATCAAAATCTAAATTTATTAACTCTTAAAAATGTTTTTCAAAATATATCAAAACTATTTAATAAAATTATTTCTGAAGAGTGTTCTAACTGTTTCATTTGTTTTTTTAACTTTAAGTTTTTTTTTAAATATACTTGCAGAAATAAAATTTTTCCAAAATTACGACGTAAGTATTTTTTTTACAATATTTTTAACTTTGCTAAATATTCCATCTATAGCATTTGAACTTTTTCCTTTTATATTTCTAATTTCTACTCAGTTATTTTTTATGAAATTACATGATAATGAAGAATTGATAATTTTAAAAAATTACGGTCTAAGCAATATAAAAATTATCAAATTACTTTTGTTTACTAGCTTAGCTTGTGGAATATTTATTATCACAGTATTTTATAATTTTTCATCAGAATTAAAGCATTCTTATTTATCTTTTAAAAATAATTATACAGAAGATAATAAATATCTTGCTGTAGTGAATGAGAATGGATTGTGGATAAGAGATGAAATTGACGATAAAATTAATATTATTAACGCAGAGTCCTTAAAAGAAAATATTTTAAATAAAGTAATAATTAGCCAATTCACCAAAGAATATGAATTTATTAAAACTATTAATTCAAAAGAAGTTAATATTAAAAATTTTAAATGGATACTAAAAAATAACCTGATTTTTGAAGAAAATAAATTACCTATTAAAAAAGAGAAAATTTTTTTCTACACTAGTTTTGACAACAATAAAATAAGAAGTTTCTTTTCTAATTTAACATCTCAAAATATTTTGGAATTAATAAAAACTGAAAAAGATTATAAACTTTTAGGTTATTCAACAATTGAAATAAATTTGTTTATTCAAAAATTGATTTCATTACCAATTTATCTAACAATTATGGTAGTTTTAGGAAGCATTTTAATGTTAAATACTAAACATAACCAATCTAAAATTTTAAATATTATAATAGGAATTATAAGTTCAGTTAGCGTATATTATTTGAATTATTTTATTAATTTAATGGGTGAAACTGAAAGAATTCCTTTTATGATTTCTATTTGGACGCCATTTTTATTGTTAAGTATTATTTGTTTAATAGGTTTAATTCGTGTAAATGAAAAATAAAAATATTATAATTTATATAATTTTATTAATCACATTATTTGCTAATTATAGTTTTGGTGATGAATTTAAATTTGAAGCTTCTGAAATAAATATTCTCGAAAAAGGAAATATAGTTAAAACCTCAGGTGGTGTTAAAATTATTTCAAATGATAACTTAGAAATAATTGCTGATAAATCTTTTTACAACAAAGAAAAATCAATATTAAAATTGGAAGGCAATATTTTAGTAAATGATATTAAAAATAATGTAAAGATATTTACAGATAAAATTGATTATTTTAAAAAAAAAGAAATAATTATTGCTGAAAAGAAAGTTAAATCTGAAGTAAAAGACAAATACATTATTGTTTCAGATGGATTAATTTTTGATCGAAATCTATTAGAAATATCTTCATCAGGTAAAATTACTTTAAAAGACAATTATGAAAATATTTTTATTTCAGATGAATTTTTATTTAATATAAATGAAGATATTTTAAATGCAAAAAATTTGAGTTTAAAAGATAATGAAAATAATGATTTATTTGTAGAAAGTGCTGTTGTTGATTTAAGTAACAGTGAAATAATTGGGAAAAGTATAAATGTAAATTTTGATAATTCATTATTTTCTAACAATGAAAATGAACCTAGATTAAAAGGAAATAGCGTAATTGCTAATAAAGATGAAACTATTGTTTACAAAGGTGTTTTTACAACTTGTAAAAAAAATAAAAAAAACTGTCCACCTTGGAAAATATATGCTGATAAAGTAACTCACAAAAAAAATAAAAAATTAATTGAATACAAAAATGCATGGTTAGCAATATATAACAAACCAATACTATATGTTCCTTACTTTTTTCACCCCGATCCTACAGTAAAAAGACAGTCTGGCTTTTTAGTTCCAGCTATAATTAATTCAAGTAATTTTGGCTCGTCTGTTCAAATTCCATACTATAATGTAATTTCTGAAAACAAAGATTTAACAATAACACCAAGAATTTTTTTTGATAATAATGCAGTAATTCAAACAGAATATAGACAAGCAAATAAATCAAGCAATGGAATAATCGATTTTAGTATTAATAGAGATAATAGTTCTACTTCAAGCCATTTATTCTCTAATTTTTATGGAAAATTAAAAAATACTTCAAATATAGAAATTAATTTTCAACAAGTAACTAGTGATAAATATCTTAAAATATATGACCTAAAATCTCCTCTAATTAATAACAGAACAACATTAAATAATTTTGTAAAAATTGATAATTTTAGTGATGATTATCAATACAAAATAAGCTTCGAAACTTTTGAAGATCTATCCAAAGGTAAGTCTGATAGATTTGAATACATCTATCCTAATTATAGATACAGCAAAGATATTAATAATTCTAAATTTTCTAAAGGAAGTTTAAATTTTGAATCTCATGGTTATCAAAAGCAATATAATACAAACACTTATGATGGTGTTTTAATAAATAATATTAATTTTGAATCAATGCCATCTTACACAAAAAAAGGTATAAAAAACAATTATCAAATACTTTTTAGAAATGTAAATTCAAAAGCATCAAATTCTGCAAACTACGACAACAATGAAAATTCAAAACTTCTTTCTTCATTATTATTTAATACAAAATTTCCTTTATATAAAAAAACATCTAAGTCACAAAACTATTTAACGCCAATAGCTTCATTTAGATTGAGTCCAAATAAAACTAAAAATATTAGAAATTTAGATCGGGCAGTTAACTATAATAATATTTTTTCTTTAGATAGATTTGGTAAAGATGACCTTGTAGAAGGTGGTGGTTCAATCACTTTGGGCTTAGAATATTCAAACAAAAATAAAAATAATAAGGAAATTATAAATCTAGCTTTAGCAAATGTTTTTCGACCAAGTAAAAATGATGATCTACCAATTAATAATTCTATAGGAGAAAAAAGATCAGATATAATTGGTAGAGTAAATTTTATACCATCCAATAATTTTAATTTAGATTATGAATTTTCATTAGATAATAATTTAAAAGATTCAAATTTAAACCTTATTAGAACAAATTTTAGTGTAAATAATTTTGTTACATCTTTTGAATTTTTAGAAGAAGATAATTTAATGGGCAATAAAAGCTATGTATCAAATAAAACAACTTTTAATTTTGATAATAATAATTCAATTTCATTTAAAACTAATAAAGATTTAGATAAAAATATAACTGAATATTATAATTTAATTTATGAATATAAGAATGATTGCTTAGTTGCAGGTGTTGAATATAACAAATCTAATTACGCTGATGGAGAGCTAAAGCCTGAAGAAAACTTATTTTTCAAAATTAAAATAATACCTTTTGGTGAAGTAAATACACCTTATATAATTAATGAAAACGAATAAAATAAAAATATTTATCTTTGTTTTATTATTATTGGTTTTTAATAATAAATTACTCTTTTCAAGTAATAAAATTAAAATCTTATTTAAAATTGATAATGAAATTATTACCAATATAGATGTTGAAAAGGAAAAAAATTATCTTGTGGCATTAAATAACAATTTGAACGAACTGCCCGTATCACAATTAAATAATATTGCTAAAGAATCCATAATTAAAGAAATTATAAAAAAAAAAGAATTAAAAAAATTTTTTGATTTCAATAAAACTAATGAATATGCAGAAAATACAGCCAAAAATTTTTATAAAAAATTGAATTTTAAGAATGAAAAACAATTTGAATTATATTTAAATAATTTCAATATAAAAAAAGAATTTGTAATAGAAAAAATTAAACTAGAATCTCTATGGAATCAAATGATTTTCAAAAAATTTAAATATCAAATAAATGTAGATAAAAATAAACTAAGAAGAGTATTAAAAAAAAAAATTAATGAGAATGAGTATAAAAATGAGGAGTACAATATTAGTGAAATTTTATTTGAATTAAATTCAAATGAAAATTTAGACGGCAAATTAAAAATTATAAAAAAAAGTATAAATGAATTGGGTTTTGAAAATACAGCAAACATTTACAGTATTTCACCATCATCAAAGTTTGGTGGAAAGATAGGTTGGATTGAAAAAAATAAACTATCTGAAGTTTTGCTTGTAGAAATAATAAATATTAAAAAAAATGAATTAACTAAACCTATACAAACAAATAATGGCTACTTAATAATTAAATTGAATGATAAAAAAGTTGTTGATAGAGAAATTAATTTTGAAGATGAATTGAATAAATTAGTAAATTTTGAAAAAGAAAAACAATATAACAAAATTTCAAATATATTTTACAGTAAGATAAAACAAAATACTTATATAAGTGAAAAATAAACCTATTTTAATTGTTCTTGGTGAGCCTAATAGTATTTTCTCAGAATTGCTATTTAAAGTATTTAAAAATGAACTACCTAAAAAATTAAACAGACCTTTGCTACTAATAGGTTCTGAAAAATTATTACAATCTCAAATGAAAGCCTTAAAATATTCTGCGAAAATTAAAAAAGTTAAATTTTCAAAAAATACAAATTTAAATAATAAAAATATAAATATTATTGATGTTGAATATAATTTTAAAAAAACATTTGATAAAATTTCCAATGATTCTGGAAAATATATAAATAATTGTTTCAAAATTGCTTTGGAGTTGTTAAAAAAAAAATTAGCTTTTGCCTTAATTAATGGACCAATTTCTAAAACTCATTTTTTAAAAAAAAAATACTTGGGAATTACTGAATACTTATCAATAAAATTGAAAAGAAAAAATAAGCCAACAATGTTAATATACAACTCTGCTTTTTCAGTTTGTCCAATAACAACCCATGTTCCTCTGAGCAAAGTAGGCAGAGTTTTATCAAAAAAAAAAATTATTAACGATGTAGTTAATATTAATAATTTTTATATAAAAAAACTTAAAATAAAACCTAAGTTTGCTATTTTAGGTTTAAACCCACATTGTGAGTCAATTAATAAAGTAAGTGAAGAAGATAAATTAATTAAACCTTCGATAAAGTACTTGTTAAGAAAAAAAATTAATATAGAGGGTCCTTTTTCTGCTGATACATTTTTTTCTAAAAAAAATTTAGTGAAGTATGATGTTACTGTCGGCATGTATCATGATCAAGTTTTAACACCAATGAAAACTATATTCAATTTTGACGCAATAAACTTAACTTTAGGCTTACCTTTTATTAGGGTTTCCCCAGATCATGGTGTAAATTCTATTATGTTAGGAAGAAATATATCAAACCCTCAGTCTTTAATTTCTTCAATTAATTTTTTTAAAAAAATTAAATGATATTCAAAAAACCTAGAAAAAGTTTAGGACAAAACTTTTTAATTGATAAAAATATAATTAATTTAATTGTTGATACAGGCAATATTAACAAAAATGATGTTGTTTTTGAAGTTGGTCCAGGAACAGGGAATCTTACTGAAAAAATTTTGTCTAAAAGTCCAAAGAAAATATTTGCTGTAGAAAAAGATAAAATATTAGCAAAACAATTAATTGAAAAATTTAAAAATAAAATATTTATAATTAACAAAGATATATTAGACGTGAACGAAAAAAAACTTTCTGATCAACCTATGATTGTTTTTGGAAACCTTCCTTATAATATTTCCACTCAGATTTTAGTTAAATGGATAAAATTTTTAGAGCTAAGTAGTACTTTTAAAAGACTGATATTAATGTTTCAAAAAGAAGTGGGAGAAAGAATAGCTGCTGATACAAATAATAAAAATTATGGAAGATTATCTGTCTTAACTTCGTGGAGAATGAATGTAAAAAAAATTGCTGATGTTTCTCCTAATTCATTTTTTCCTGTTCCAAAAGTTAAAAGTATCATTTTATTAATAGAACCTAAAAATAAATATTTTAATTTGAAAAATCCAAAAAGTTTAGAACATATAACTAGTGTATTTTTTAACCAAAGACGCAAAATGATTAAAAAGCCAATAAATTTACTTTTTGGTAGCTCATATGAAATATCAAAAAAATTAAATATTAATCTTAATCTCAGACCTCAAAATTTATCTCCTTTAAAATATTTTGAAATTTGCAAAGAGTACGAAAGTCTATCTTCTTAGTTTTAATATATGATTTTGAATATTTTTCTTATCGTAACTATAATCTAATTTTTCTACTCTTTTATTAATGAACTGAATAATTTCTCGATAACAGGCATCAAGATTATCATTTATAACTACAAAATCATAATTTTCCCAGTGATTAATATCCTCATCAAATTGTTTCATTCTTTTTTCAACAATATTTTTATCCTTCATGTCCCTACTTTTTAATCTATTAAATAATTCAGTTTTACTAGGTGGTAAAATGAAAAAAGTAATTAATTTATAATTCAGTTTCTTTTTTTTTATTTGTTCGGTTCCTTGCCAATCAATGTCAAATATAACATTTTGACCATTATTTAAACTCTCAATTACTTTGCTTTTAGTAGATCCATAATAATTTTCAAAGACCTTTGCGTATTCCAAGAATTCATCTTTGCTAATTAATTTTTGAAATTCATCCTTATTTATAAAAAAATAATCTTTCCCATTTGTTTCATCCGTTCTTGGTTTTCTTGTTGTGTGAGAAATTGAAATTTTGAAATTATTTTCTAATGAAATTCTTTTGACAAGAGTTGTTTTTCCAGCTCCAGACGGAGATGACAATATGACAATTATCCCGTCTTTTTCTGCAGGCATTTTAAAATTTGATCTTTTAATTAGCTTTGCTTTCTATAAATTTTACAGCATCTCCAACTGTAAGTATTTTTTCTGCCTCACTATCAGAAATTTCAGAACCAAATTCTTCTTCGAAAGCCATTACTAATTCAACAGTATCTAAACTGTCTGCTCCTAAATCATCTATAAAACTTGACTCTTCTGTTACTTTTGCTTCCTCAATTCCCAAATGGTCTGCTACTATTTTTTTTATCTTACTTGAAATATTGTCTGACATATAAATCCTTTTTGTTATTTCGTTAATAATTTATTAAACATGTTTGTCAAGCCATATACATGCCTCCATTAACATGTATAGTTTCGCCTGTAATGTAAGAAGCTTGATCAGATGATAAAAAAGCAACAGAATTGGCCACATCTTCACCATTTCCCAATCTAGCCATTGGTATTCTAGAAGTTAAAACAGCTTTTACGCTTTCAATAATGTTATCTGTCATCTTTGATTGTATAAATCCAGGTGAAACACAATTTATTGTAATATTTTTTTTTGCATACTCTATAGCTAAAGACTTGGTCATACCTATAATTCCTGCTTTTGATGCAGCATAATTTGATTGTCCCAAATTTCCAGTATGTCCAACTACAGATGTAATATTTACTACTCTTCCATATTTACTTTTTAACATTTTTTTTATTGCATATTTACTTAATAAAAAAGTTGAAGTTAAATTAATATCAATTACTTTTTTCCATTCTTCATCTTTCATTCTTAAAGATAAATTGTCCATATTTGTTCCAGCATTGTTTATTAGAATATCTAATCCAGTTAATTGAGTTGAGGCATTGTTTATAAATTTTTCAATTTTTGAATGATCTAAAATATCAAATTTTATAACATTAACATTTGGAAAATCTTTTTTTAATAAGTCTAGCCTTTCTAGACTTGTTCCGGTTGCAACAATATTTCCTTCTAGAGAGGCAAATTTTTTAATAATTTCTCTCCCAATTCCTCCTGTTGCACCAGTAACTAATATTTTTTTATTTTTAAAACTAATCATCCAATTTTATATTTTTTAAATCTTCAATTTTATTTATGGTATTTACATTAATTGTTTTGTCTATTCTTTTTAATAAACCAGATAATACTTTTCCAGGACCAATTTCAATAAAATTTGTAACTCCTTTTTTTATCATATAAATTACGCTTTCTCTCCAACGAACTGGACTTTCTATTTGTTTTATAAGCAAATCCTTTATTGTTTCTATTTCTTGAGTTTCTGATCCTGTTACATTTGAAATAATAATATTTTTTGGTTTTTCAAAATTTGTATTATTGATTTTATCTCTCATTATAGAGGTAGCTTTATCCATTAATTTACAATGAAATGGAGCACTAACTGGTAGTTTTATATTTTTAATTTTTTTTGTTTTTAAAGTTTCGATAAATTTATCTATGTCTGAATTAAGTCCACTCAAAACTATTTGGCCATTTGAATTATCGTTTGCAATGTAACACTTATAATTATTTTGATTTTCTTCTAACAAATTATTTATTTCTTTTATTTCTGCACCCAAAACAGCTACCATTCCTCCCGTGCCCTTGGGCACTGCTGTCTGCATTGCTTTACCTCTTTGATTTAAAAGCTTTATTGCGCTTTGAAAATTTAATGAACCACTTGTAGCTAGAGCAGAATATTCTCCAAGTGAATGTCCCGCAAAATATTTTGCATTATATAAATTAATATTACTTTCTTTTTTAATCATTTCGAATATTGAATAACTTGCTAAAAAAATTGCAGGCTGAGTATTTTCAGTTAAATCTAAATCTTCCTTTGGGCCTTCTAATATTATTTTACTAATAGAATAACTTAGTTCGTCATCTGCTTGTTTGAATAGATCTTTAATATATGCAAAATTATCATATAATTCTTTAGTCATACCAATTGATTGTGAGCCTTGACCTGGAAAAATTACTGAAAACATAGATATTATTATTAATTTTTATTGTTTTTTGTGTTGTAATTAAATTTTTATAATAGTATATCCCTTTTTTTTATAACATTAAATTATGAACTTTTACGAACACACAATAATCGCCAGACAAGATACTAGTCCAAGCCAATTAAAACAAATTCAAGAGAAATATACAAACTTAGTTAATAAAAATGAAGGAAATGTAGTAAAAGTTGAAAATTGGGGACTTTTAAACCTTTCATATTTAATAAAAAAAAAAAAAAAGGGTAATTATATTCATTTTAAATTAAAAGCTTTGGGAAAAACTATAAGCGAACTTGAAAAAAATGAGAAAATCGACAAAAATCTACTAAGATATTTAACTGTAAAAGTTAAAAAATTAGACTTAAAAACAAATTATTTTGAAAAAAAAGTAGAAGAAAAAAAAGAAAACAATAAATAGCTATGAAAAAAACAAATAGGAATAGGAAAAGATCTTCAGGACAAAGTAATTTTGTAAAATTAAGCATTTTTCAACCTCAAAAATATAAATTTAAAAGAAAATGCCCTTTGTCAGAAAAAGGAGCACCAGTGGTTGACTATAAAAATGTTAGACTTTTAAAAAAATACCTTACCGAAAATGGCAAGATAATGCCATCAAGGATAACTTCGATTAGCCAAAAAAAACAACGTGAATTATCTTTATCTATAAAAAGAGCAAGAAACTTAGCTTTACTATAATGAAAGTAATTTTATTAGAAAATGTAAGAAAAGTTGGATCAATTGGAGAAGTAATTGATGTAAAAAGAGGTTTTGCAAGAAATTTTTTAATTTCTAAAAAAAAAGCACTTTTTGCTTCTAAAGAAAATATTAAAGAAGTAGAAAAAATAAAAATCGAATTATCAAAAAAAGACAACGAAAAGAAAAAAGAAGCTAAAGAAATTAGCGATAAAATTCAAAAAAAAGAATATGAAGTTAAAAAATTGGCAACAGAAAATAAAGAATTGTATGGGTCTGTAAAACCAACTGAAATAGCTAAGATTTTAGAAGAAAAAGAAAAAATAAAAATTAACCCCTCATTAATTCAACCTGTTAACGAAATAAAATCTATTGGTAGATTTAAGGTTAACCTTAATCTACATCCAGAAATTCAATCACAGATTTTTATTTTAGTTGTCTCTAAAGATAATAAATAATTATACATTTTTTTCCCCAGCTTTTTTTTTGTATTGTTTTAATTGATATCTACAATTATCTATTTCTATGTCTAGACCATTCAACATAGTACAAAATGATATAAAAGAACTCCCAAACAATATAGAGGCTGAACAATCAGTAATGGGATCTATATTAGTATCAAATGAGATTTTTGATGAAATAAATATAATTGTTGCTAGTAAAAATTTCTATGATCCTATGCATCAAAAAATTTTTGCCGCTATTGAAAAACTTATTTATAGTGGAACTCTTGCAAACCCCATAACTTTAAAAAATCATTTTGAAAATGAAAAAGATGAAATAAATATTCCAGAATATTTAGTTAAAATCACAAAATTTTCAACATCTTCACGTCAAACCATAGAATACTCTAAATTAATTTATGATCTTTTTGTAAAAAGAGAATTAATTAAAATTTCTGAAAACATAATTGATACCGCCCGACTAAATGATTTGGATCAAGATGGCCAATCTATAATTGAAAATTTTGAAAAATCCCTCTTTGATTTAGCAGAAAAAGGATCTTTTGCTTCATCGCTGGTAAAATTTGATGAAGCTATGAAAATGACAATAGAGATGGCATCTAATGCTTATAAAAACGATGAAGGAATAGTTGGTGTTCCAACAGGATTAACTGATCTTGATGATAGGTTGGGAGGATTACATAAATCTGACTTACTGATAATTGCTGGAAGGCCATCAATGGGTAAAACAGCTTTAGCAACTAATATTGCATTTAATGCAGCAAAAAAAATTCAAGATGATGGCAGAAAATCAACGATTGCATTTTTTTCACTTGAAATGTCTTCAGAACAACTCTCAACAAGAATTTTAGCTGAACAATCAAGAATTAAATCTAATGATATTAGAAGAGGAAGAATTTCAGAAGATCAGTTTGATAAATTTATAGAAACCTCAAAAAATATCTCAGAACTTCCACTTTATATTGATGAAACACCTGCAATAAGCATTGCTTCTTTAAGCAATAGAGCAAGAAGAATAAAAAGACTTTATGGTTTAGATATGGTTGTGGTTGATTACATACAGTTAATGAAGGCTGCTAATTTTAGAGATGGAAGAGTCCAGGAAATTTCCGAAATTACTCAAGGCTTAAAAGCATTAGCAAAAGAATTGTCTGTCCCTGTGCTTGCTCTTTCACAATTGTCAAGAGCGGTGGAATCTAGAGATATAAAAAAACCACAACTTTCAGATCTAAGAGAATCTGGCTCAATTGAACAAGATGCGGATGTAGTAATGTTTGTTTATAGAGAGGCATATTATTTAGAAAAACTGGAACCAAGACCAGCTACAGTTGAGCATGCTGAATGGCAATCAAAAATGAATGAAGTTTCGAATTTAGCTGAAATAATAATTGGAAAACATAGACATGGGCCTACAGGTAATATAATGCTTGAATTTGAGCCTATGTTTACCAAATTTAAGGATATTCAAAATAGTTAATTTAAATTATAATAAGTTGGTATTAGATGTTTTCACATTTTTACCAAAAAAATATAATTGAAAAACCAAAGATAATTATTACAATTTTACTGCTTTGTCTTGTGGGTTTTGGATTTTTTTCAAAAGATTTTAGATTAGATGCTTCCTCAGAAACTTTATTAATTGAAGGAGATCCAGACCTAAAATATTTAAGAGAAATAACAGAAAGATACAATTCTAAAGAGTTTCTTGTTTTAACTTATACTCCTAATGAAGATATTATTTCGGAAAATTCTATTAATAATTTACTTAGTTTAAAATATAAAATTCAAAGTTTAAATTGGGTACACAGCGTTGTAACTATACTGGATATCCCTCTTTTAAATAGTACTGACGAAACATTAACTGAGAGATTGCAAAATTTTAGTACACTTAAAAGCGATGGTATTGACAAAAAAAAAGGATTTAATGAAATTTTAAATAGCCCTGTTTTTAGAAACTTTGTAATTAGCGAAGATGGTAAAACAAGCGGAATAATTGTAAATATAAAAAAAAATGAGATTCCTAAAGAATTCAAAAATAAAAAAGAAATAGAAGTTTATAAGGATAGTTTAAAGAAAAAAAATCATCAAAACATAATTGAGATAAGAAAAATAATAAAATCATATAACAAAACAAGCAAAATACATTTGGGAGGAATTCCTATGATCGCTGATGACATGATGTCTTTTATAAAAAGTGATATTGTTGTTTTTGGTATAGCGGTTTTAGTATTCATTGTGGCAACACTTTGGTTTGTATTTAGAAAAATTGTTTGGGTTGTTGTCCCAATAAGTAGCTGCTTCTTTTCGGTTGTAATCATGATGGGCCTACTTGGTTTGTTAGGTTGGAAAGTTACTGTAATATCATCAAATTTTATTGCAATGATGCTAATTTTAACTATGGCAATGAATATACATATGAGTACTAGATTTTTACAGTTAACAAAAGAGAAGCCTAATTTAGATAAAAAAGAAATAATTCTTAAAACAACAAGTAAAATGTTTTGGCCAATTCTTTATACAGTTCTTACAACAATTTGTGCATTTCTTTCATTAATTTTTAGTGAAATTAAGCCAATAATAGACTTTGGCTGGATGATGACATTGGGTTTGATTGTTTCATTTATAATCACCTTTAGTCTTTTGCCAACTTTAATTAGTTTAGTTTCAGATATAAGTGTAAATATTAATGAAAACAAAAATTCAATTTTTACAAATTTGTTAGGAAAAATATCAATTAACAATAAAAGCTTAATTTTTATTGTAAGCATATTTATATTTTTTATAAGTATTTTTGGCATATCCCGCCTTGAAGTAGAAAATAGCTTCATTAATTATTTTAGTAAAAATACAGAAATTTACAAAGGTATGAAACTTATAGATGAAAAATTGGGTGGAACCACTCCGCTTGAAGTTATTATAAAGTTTCCAAAAAAAGATAAAAACGATGATATTACAGGAGAAGATGACTGGGGGGAAAATGATACTCAAGAAGATGTTTCCAAATATTGGTTTACCAAAGACAAAATGGATAAAATTGATAAAGTCCATAAGTACTTAGATAGTCTTCCTGCTATAGGCAAAGTATTGTCTTTTTCATCTATAATTGAGGTAGCAAAACAGCTAAATGACAATAAACCACTTGGCAGCCTTGAAATGGGAGTCCTTTATTCAAAGATTCCTGATTCTATAAAAAAAGAGATAGTCGACCCATATATCTCAATAATAGATTCTGAAGCAAGAATTAATTTAAGGATAAAAGATTCTGAAGAAGGATTAAGAAGAAACGAACTTATAGAACAGATTAATTATGATTTAACAAATAAAATTGGACTGGATAAAGAAGAATATAGGTTAGCTGGCGTACTTATTTTATTCAATAATTTGCTTCAAAGTTTATTTAAATCACAAATCTTAACTCTTGGCTTTGTTATGATTGGTATATTTTCAATGTTTTTTATTTTATTTAAAAACATTAAATTATCCATAATTGGAGTTGTTCCAAATTTTATTGCAGCTTTTTTTGTTTTAGGAATTATTGGTATAGCAGAAATTCCATTGGATATGATGACAATAACTATTGCTGCTATAACGATAGGAATAGCTGTAGATAATAGTATTCACTATATTTATAGATTTAAGGAAGAATATAGTAAAATTAATGATTACAAGTTAACTTTAAAGAAATGCCATTCTACCGTAGGTGTTGCTATACTAAATACATCAATAACTATTGTTTTCGGATTTTCAATTTTAGTTTTATCTAATTTTATACCTACTATATATTTTGGAATATTTACTGGAATTGCTATGCTATTAGCAATGATATCGGTATTAACTTTGTTGCCAGCACTACTACTAGTATTTCAGCCTTTTAAAAATAAATAGATTTTATTAATGGAAGATTTTTTAAAAATTTTTGAAAACATTTCTAGCTTTGATTTAGTATATATTTTTTTTACACTTCTATCTTTAATTAAATGTTACAGAAAAGGGTTTGTTTTAAGCATCTTGGCTGCTTCCAAGTGGTTGTTTGCTTATGTTTTGACGTTGTTTTTATTTCCTAAAGTTAAACCTTATGTAAAAGAAATAATTGATAATGATTATGTGTTAGATGTATCTTTAGGCATAATAATCTTTATTGTCGTCATATTTGTCATTTTACTAATCAACAAAGGCATTAAAAGAGCTGTTACTTATTCGGGTATTGGAACGATTGATAAAATATTTGGATTCTTTTTTGGATTTTTCAGAGCATATGTGATTGTGGTATGTATATTTTCAACTCTAAGTATAATTTATAATTACAAAAAATGGCCAATTAACTTAGACCAATCAATAATATTTCCATTAGTTGAAAAAGGTAGCAACTATCTTATAAATGAGTTTCCAGATAAAAAACAATATGAAGATGCAAAAGATAAGGTACAAGAATTATAAACCCAAATTAAAAGAAGAATGTGGAGTATTTGGTATAAGTGATAATAATGATGCATCTGCTCTTACTGCATTAGGTTTGCATGCTCTCCAACACAGAGGTCAAGAAGGATGTGGAATTGTAACTTTTGATGGTGACCAATATCATTCTGAAAAAAGATTTGGTTTAGTTGGAGATAATTTTAATAAAGAAAAAGTAT